>ENA-UEQL01001127-UEQL01001127.1-human-gut-metagenome-genome-assembly--contig:-NODE-1127-length-19042-cov-82.238017_pt1 | contig 19042 bp, 14 predicted proteins | sample MGYA00242905_ERZ507926 | MGnify/ENA primary metagenome ERZ507926 (study PRJEB26167, sample SAMN06115531) | human gut metagenome | host: Homo sapiens | place: China:Henan | collected 2015-09-09...
CTAAACTTGAACCTTTAGCAAAGTTCATCCTCTCGTATGAGGGTGGCTTTGTAAACGACCCTAAAGACCGCGGTGGTGCTACAAATAAAGGTGTGACCATTGCCACATGGCGAGCGCAGGGATATGATAAGAATGGCGATGGACGCATAGACGTGAAAGATTTAAAGCTCATTACGGATGCCGACGCCATTAACCTTATGCGCAAAAACTATTGGAACCGTTGGAAGGCAGACCAAATCAACGACCAAGCCATTGCTAATATGCTTGTAGATTGGGCGTGGAGCAGTGGCAGACACGCCATAGTCATTCCACAACAAATGCTCGGTGTAACAGCCGACGGCATTGTGGGTCCAAAAACCATTGAGGCATTAAACCGCACCTACGCTCCTACATTTTTCAGGCAACTCAGAGCGCGTCGTTTGCGTTTCATTGACAACTTCATTCGGAATGTTCCCTCACAAAAGCGGTTTGAAGCGGGATGGTATAGGCGCATCAACGCTATTAACTACACCTACATGGTTGACAATCGCGGACGACTCATCACTTGGTAACGCCACATAAAAAGAAGCGACCTAATGAAAGAAACAAAACGCATAAACCTCACGCTACCCAAGCATTGGAACCAATGCACCACCGAGCAGTTGGAACTCATATCGCAAGTAATGCAAGAGCAACTGTTAAGGCAAGATCGCTACCACACCTTTTCCATGTATAACGTGAAGTTGGCTATGTTCTTTGCCTTATCTGGCATACAGATAGTGGCAAGTCCTAATCCGCGTGAGGCAACCGAAGCGCAATACTACACTTGTCGTTTTTTAAAGGATGGCAAACGTGCTGACACCTTCCCACTTTATTTGTGGCAAATTAACTATTGGCTTTCGCCCAAGGCAAAGACCGACGACAAAGAGTCTGCCGAATATTTGGCGCAAGGTGCTGGCATGCTCGATTGGCTCGACAATGAACGTGGCATGTTTCTCACCAAGTTCCCCTACCCCACTATGAAGCGTCGCCGTTCATGGTGGCGCATGCGCAAGACGTTTCAAGGCGCATTCCCCGACCTCGACGGATTTAGTTGGGCACAATATCGTTTTGCCTCCGACACTATGGGCACTTACACCCAACTCAGCAACAGCCTTGTGCAAATGCAGCAAATGGGCACCTTCACCCCCCAACAGTTGGCACAACAAGCGCAAAATGTAGATTTGGCTCGAGCAATGTTCCTTGCCACCATTTTCAATGCCAAGACAAAATACATCGACACCAACACGGGCATGGTGAAACGCGACTACCATTACGAAAGCAACCAATGCACCACGCATGCACCCTACTTTCGCAACTTCCCTGACCATCAATGGCAAGTGATACTTTTTTGGTGGACGGGTGTGATGCACACACTAAGCAAGCGTTTTCCGCATGTATTCAAGGTGCAGAAGGTAGACAACCGCCGACCCAACACCCCACTTGAAATTTACACCGCAACCACTGCCACCATGCAAAAGTATGCGGGACTAACCGAGGATCAAGTAAACCATCAGTCATACTCCCTTGTGCTCGAACACCTTGAACGACTCTCGAAGGAGAATGAAGAGATGGAAAAAATAAGCAGAAAATAACATAACCCTTATAAACCCACACACACCCATCACAATGGCAAAAAACACAGTAAGCAATTTGCACGAGTTCCAAGAACGTAGTGAGGAACTAAAACGCGCTGGCTATGTGGCTATCCGTCCTGGCGAGTTTTGCACTCCCAACAAAGGTAGCAAAGCCTTTTCGTGGAACGACTATGTGCATTCCATGCTCATTAGCGAAGCCAACATGACGGCACAAGGCACAGCAGGCTCACAAGCCGCACGCCGACAAATATCCACCATCTTTGCCTCGAGCGGTGGTGAATGTCTTGCTAAACCCAAAGGAGAAGGCACCGAAGGTTTAGGCTACATGGAATGGGGTATTGGCAACCGACTGCCCAACCTTATTTGGCTCCTTTCGCGCATGTCGCCCTTCACCGCAGCAGGCATTGATTTTATCAAGAAAATCCTTGCCGTGCATGGACCCAAACCCAAATATTATTACACCCAATATGTGGGAGGCAATATTACCGAAAAATTCATACCCTTTGCTCATGCAGGTGTTTTGCTCCGCGGCTTAATTGCCGACCTCAAAGCCAAAGAAGCACAAGCGCAGCAAACCTCCGACCCTACCCCAACTGACGACCCCTTGACCAATGCGGCACAAGCCCTCACCCCCACTGAGGATAGTGAGGAGATGAAGGAACTAAAGACCTTACTTGCCAAATGGGAATGGACGAACGAAGAACTGAAGCATTTTTGTGCCGATAACGACCTGATGGACACCTACTTGCAGTTGGCTGGCGATATGTCGCTTATGTCGCAATGCTTTGTAGAATTGCAGCTCAACCAACGCCAACTCGACGAAAACGGCAAACCCGTTCCCACCTCACGCTGGACGCCCAAGGTAGTAGGCATCAAACCGCGTTCCGTGTTCACAACCCGACTGGAGCGTCAAGATTCACAATATCGCATCAACTACGCCTACATTTCTAATCAATGGCTTGACTCCTCGCAAAACATCTCCAACCTTAAACCAGAGGATTTAAAGATTGCAGCCGTGCCTTATTTGCCCGCTGCTACCGCCGTTCGCGACCTTCAGCGCATTGTTCGCGAAGCACGACAAAACCGCGTGAGCCGTAAGAACCGCCCCACACGTTTCATTATGTCGCCTCGCGATTTTGGCGGTCCTTATTATGCCGATGCCCTTTGGCACAGCATTTTCGCGGGAAGCATTTTTGAGTACGCTTTCACGATTGTTGACGACCGATTGACGCGCAAACGCAACTCCAACATCATTGGTCGTGTCATTTACATTCACCAAGACTACGTAGACCGACTTTGCAACCAAGCCTCGCAAGAGGACAAAAAGCGGTCGCCCAAGGAGATTATGGCAAGTGTTTTCAACGAAATCAACACATGGCTCAGCAATAGCGACAACGCAGGACAAGCCCTTTTCTCATCAAGTTTCACTGGTTCTGATGGTAAGGAACACAAGGCATGGGAGATTGTGGAGATTGAAACCAAGGCTTCCGACCAAGCCACAGCCGACAAAACTGAGTTGCAAGAGATTAGCAGCATCATCTTCTTTGCAATGGGTTTAGACTCAAAACTTATTGGTAACACCCCTGGCGATGCTTCCTCATCGGGTGGCACCGACTTGCGCGAACGCTTCTTAGTCAAGCAAATTCAGTTTGCACCCCTACAGCAACTCATGCTCCGTCCGCTCGAAGTGATTAGCCAATTCAACGGTTGGGACGAACATCTTGTGTGGCAAATCGACCGAGAAGTACTTACCACGCTCGACAACTCTAAAACGGGTGTAACCAAACAAGGGCAGGAATAGAGTTTCGCGCGAAGATTTTCAAAACTTCGCGCGAAGATTGAAAAAGTTTCGCGCGAAACTTATACCAAGTTACGCGCATCAGTTGTATCACCTTATGCGCATGACTTAAAAAACAACCCTGTAAAAAAAACAACGATAATATGTTACTATCCACAAACCAAGAACTCCGCCTGCACGTACCCAGCAATGCGTTCGACGACGTAAGTCTGTTGCAAGGCATACTCGACAACAGCGAGAAAGACTTTCTTCGCGACAAGTTAGGCACACCACTCTACAACCGTTTGTGCGAGTATTACAAGCTCAATATTGATGCTAACGATTTTTACCTTGCAGTAACCAATGGCACCTATGCGCAGCACCCTTGGCAAGAACTCTTGCTCAATGCCCAACGCATGGTGGCAAATGACACCCTTTCTCGCTACGCCTATCAGCAACTTCTTTCAGCCAACGGAGCAGGCATGAATATGGCTTCAAGCCAAGACTATGCCGTAGCCTCCGACAAAATGCTTGACAAAGGTGTGCAAGGCTTTAAGAAGGAGGCTATGGTGTCGCTCAATAACCTTTTGCTCTTGCTCGAAGGTTGGGCAAAGCTGACGCACCCCATGCCTATCTCCGTACCGATAGACGGCGATAGCGTACAGAATACGGACGAAAACGTACCAAAAACCAACAATAGCGTACAGAATACGGACGAAAATGTACCGACAACCGAGCAAACAGCCACCGACGACCCCACCGCTCCCACCGAAGAAGAGCGCATGGCAGAGATTGAGGAAATCGTAAACCTTTGGCAGCAGAGCGAATACTACTATCTGCACCACGATTTGCTCCTTCCAACCTGTGCGGTATTGCAGCAATACATTGACATCTACAACAACCGCGACAAGTTTATTCGCCTCATTCCCGACCTTCGTTTCATTCAAGAAGAGTACATCGAGGATGTTTTTGGCGCAGCGTTCATAGCCGAGATGTTGCAAGCCACCGACACCGACCGCTTGCTTAAAAAGTCGCGTCGCCTTATGGTAGCCTACCTCATTGAGCGCACCTCAGTGCTCACCTTCGACAAGCTCACTCGTCAGCAAGCCCACGACGATGCCGTTTCCCTTCGCGATAGCATTCTCAAAACCCTTGCTGACCGTAAAGCAGCCGAACAACCCAAGCCTACCACTCCCACCGAAACACCCAACACCACACAGTCAGATAGTGGCAAAGGCTTTGAAAACAATCAGCCAGGCACACGCATCTTTGTGTCGCCTATGTTGTATTAAAACCTAAAAGAAAATCTCACAATGGAAAAGATAATCAACACCCTTACCCCTGCCCTCACCACTCGCATGCTCACTTCCGAGCAGCGTGAGGCATTCGAGAAAGGACTGACCTTGTTAGAAGGCACACCCAAGGCACAAGTTTTTGTGCGCGAAAGCCGACGATTTAAAGACTATCACCGCCGTGTGCGTCAGTTGCTCACCTACTTGCAAACGCTCGACACCACCGATGCGCAACTCTCGCAAAAGCGTCGCGTAGGTCGTCCCACCAAACAAGAGCAAGCCTACTATGCACAACTGCAAAAGCAAAAGGAACTGCAAGAGGCTAAAGATAGCCTATTCCCCGAGCTAAAACCCGATGTGTCGTTACAACCCCTCACCTACAACGGCATTGTGGCAGACCCTAATGGCGAGAGCATTGCAGCCACTATGCCCACTATGAAGCAAATTCGCGTGTTCCTCTCTGCCCCCTTGCAAGAGCAAGTAAACAACATTCGCACCCTTCGCAATGAAATGGCAGCTAAGGCAGAGCAAGCTAAAACAATGGCAGAAGCCAACGAAAAAGCCGTGGCACAAGGCAAAGGTACACTCTACACCGAACAAGAGATAGCCGAACTTGCCACACGAGCCGTGGAGATTGAGAGCCATATCCTGCCCGACATCTACACCGCTATTGACCGCGAAATGGGCGAGGTGTATTTGCGCCTTAGTCAGCGCACAGGCGACCCCGAATACATTAAATACGTAGAAAAGACCTTCAACATTGCGCCACAAGATCTCCGCACGCAATTCAAACCCTTCTACGAGAAGGCGCAACAGCGCGATCCGCTCTTTGCGCAAACCGTTGCTGAGAAAATTGCAGCCGACCGCCCCGAAGTGAAAGCCGCTCGCGAGGCAGTAGCGCAGCACAAAGCCAAAGCCGAAGGTATTATCAAATACATTTGTCGCAAAGACAAACCCAGCACAAAAACCCGTGTGAAAGGCATAAAAGAACGCATTGCCAAATTGCGCGAAGAGTTTTCAGACATTGTGACCGAAGACGAAATCAAAGGCTTCGAGGCTATACTGATGAAGACCGAGGAAGAGGCAGGAGTGAATAACTAAAGAACGTATGCAGAATGGAAAAGGACGCATTTCTTACACTGAAAGAAACCTGCAAGCGTGCTTGCCACGAACGCCATGCTTGTGCGAATGGCTACAAGCAAATGTTGGCTTCGGGCAACGTGAGCCAAATGATGGCTACTTGGCGCGATAATTGGGAAGATGTGGTGGAGAGCAAATATGCCGACATCATCCGCACTGAATTGCCCAAACAATATCCTGCCTTGAAGCAAGAGATGAACCAAGCAGGCATCTACTTAAACGAATGCCCAGAAAAAGCACCCGTATTCGTGAGGGTCATTATTACGGATTGTTCCACACCCATTCATATATACGACAGAGCACAAGCCTATGTAATTGGCGAAGCAATCGTAGTGGCGCATGGGCATAGTCAGATTTACAACAACAAGTATAATGCCGTTATTACTTTGCGCGATCATGCTTATGGCAACATTCAAGCAGGCACGGCACAAGCCTTTGACCATTCCGTTCTTAAAAACTACAAACCATTATGAATAGCAAACTTGTAATTCTCGCAGGTGGTAAGCCTATGGTACTTACGGACGACTTTTCGATTAGCGTTGAACTGCAAAATCCTCTGTTCAACGATACTGAAATGTTTTCCTATCCGGTATCATTGCCCTTGGACGGGAACCGCCACTTCTTGAAAAACCTCGACGACATCAACTCCGATATTCGCCCTGTTGATTATGAGCATACCCCCATGCGAATTATTGCCGATGGCGTTCCGTTTGCCAGTGGTACTGCTGTAATGCAAGAGGACGAAGAAGTGAGCGACGCGCTATCAGTGAATATTGATGCCAGCACGCAGACGTTTGATGATTTAATTTCGGACTTGAATTGCAATGAGGTGCCTATCCCTTCTCGCTACAAAGACCAACTTTTGATTGGTGAGAAAATTGACGAGGTGAATGTGCAGGTAACTTACAAAACCGATGTGGTTATTAAATATCAAGGAAAGAAAGGCGACAAGAAGTATGGTTCTGTAGGCGAAGGCTATAACACATCGGCAACTTTTTATCCACAAGCATTGGGTTTTTCGTTTCCTGGCAAATGCGTGGAAGAAGGCGATTTGCATAAGGCAAAACAAGATCCATCTTCACCACGCGTTTATTCAGATGGCAATAAAGTGAACATACCACAGGTGGAGCAATCGTACATCAACGTTAAGGATGCTTATCCGCTAAAGCCTTTTTGCAATGCACGTGTTTGCTACAAGCATTACGACATTGACGGAAATGGCGAAACATCAAGTAAAACGGTTGAGCAACTTCCCGATGTAAAGGAAGATGTGATGTATGAAAATCACGGACCGATATGGGTGCTCGAAGCCGACCGCCCGCAGTCGGGCATTTGCTTCTATGTGCTGTTCTTCCTTGATTGCTTGTTTGAGAGTCTTGGCGTTTCATTCGATAAAGATGCCTTGATGGAGATTGGCGATTTGCGGCGTTTGTGTTTCTTCACAACGAAATGTGCCTATAATACCGAACCTTTATATTATGGCACAAAATATGAGAAGGAAGACCCCGAAGTGATAGCTGGACTTAAAAACGAAGGCGATATAAAACTTGGCTTTTTTCAGAAGTCTGCCAAAAATGAAGCTGAATGCAATAAATTGTTCGATGATGTAAACGCTTGGTTAGATAGCCGCGGTTGTGGTGGCCAGTTAGCATTGGAAAATCCTGTGGATAAATCCCTTCAACAAATAGCCTATCACAAGGTTACTTACGAATATGAAACAGTAGTAGACAATCGTTTTAATAGTTCCGTGTCGTATAAGACAAAGGTTACCCAGGTCATCGACCCGACTGTAACAACGGTTGAAGTAGGCAAAGAGGTAGCAAGCATTACCACAAAGTCTACTATTACTGGCGCACAGATGAGTGCAAGTGTTGTGCAAATGTTTGCCAACGAAAAGAATTTTCCCGCAGAGTCTGTATCAACAGTTATTGAATCGCTCGAAAACCAATTTGGCATAAAGTTCGATTATGATTACGAACGAAAAAAGGTTACAGCATATCTTATGAGAGATGTATTCCGCAAGCAAAATCCCCAACCGCGTCAGTTCAATGCGAATGTTCTCTCTATTACACAACTCAGCGAAAAGATTACAGGTGTGCGTGTGGGCTATTCGGAAGAAAGTGACACAAAGGAACAGAAGAACAACATCAATAATAAAGTAAAGGATTACAACACGGATTACGATTACATAGACTATCCCAAGGAAAGCACCGTAACAAGTTTAGCGTACAAGGATATTATTCATCAGATTTTCAACAATCAAATGAGTGTCTTTGTAGACAAGAATACGGGTAATAAATATCGTGTAAAGATTGACTCCGACTTTACAGACAATAACGATATGGATCCTCGTTTGTTCGAGGTGGGAGCCTATAAGGGTGTTGAAGTAGGCGATTGCTCAACCATTAACGATGACTTTGTGCAAGAGTTTTTGTCTGATTTTGTTCCTGTAGGATTTGTAGATGTAAATTACCGTAAGTCTCTTTCTGCAAGTTTCGATACCGTATGCTTTACAGATGCTCCTTCGCAACCCGTTGCAGGTAATAGCATTGAAGGATATGCCACAACAGCTGTGAATGGAAAATTAGCACAAACTATTTTGGCTGCAAATGTAGACGAGGATATGGAGCATGAGTTTATCAAGCAAAACATCCGCAATCCGCTTTCATCAACTGTGGCAGATTTCTATGTAACCGAGGTATTGCAGCTTCGTGAATCATACGACCCTTCCGATACCGACGATGGCAATTCACCCCTTCAAACCCACGATTGGGGATTGAGCATAGCCGTGATGCGTGGCGGTGGAACGGACTCTGACACCGAGAGTTTTGATTACAATTACGATGGCTTCGGTAATAGCAAGTGGCGCACCACCGTGGGCGAATATGCACTCACTGCCGACTCTGTTGATCCTTACGGAAATGTGTATGACTACAACGGAAAGGAAGACGGAATAGGCAACGAAGAACGCTTTTCGCTCAAACCGCGTGCTTGGGTGCAACCAGATTGGGCAGACGCACCGCTTGTGGTGAACGATCCGCTTATAAAGAACAGAGGTTATTTCGACACCTTTATGGTAGATTATGCTTACTTCCTCCTCAATCGCAAGAAATACCGCATCAAGTGTCTTGCTTCGGTAGCGCAGATAGCTGACATTCCCAATCATTGGAAGGAATGGTGGTTGATAGCTGGAAAAAAATGCCTTATCAATAAAGTGTCTACCGACATTAGTGTGACCGACGGCATGGGCGAGGTGGAGCTTGAAGTTTATAGTCTTTAATGTGTTTAATGTATAATTCCTTATAATATGGCAAGAACCGTATTCCTTACATCGGGCAGCATATTCAATGGCAACCCTATTACGTTTCGCATACAGCCGAACGTAATAAACGGCACACCATCGTTCCACCGCGTGATTGTAGAAGTAACTTGCGGCATGAGTGGTGGAGATTTTGAAACCATAAAAATGTCGGTTCCTGTGGACGAGGAGAAGGAGGATGCCGAGATAAGCATTGACATTTCCTCTGCCCTACGCACCTTTCGCGACAGCTACACTTACATTCCCGACACCGTGACCTATCCGCTTGTAAAGTTCTGTTTGCGCGTCTATGACGAATACATGCTCAATGGAGAGGTTAAACCTCGTGTGGGTGAGTTGGTGGTGCCTGCCGAGGTAGATGGAAAGCCCCAATACTATTGCACCTTGTTTGGCGCATTCTCCGACATGGAACGCATGGCATCCAACGAATTTAAAAGCGTAAAAGCCTTTTCGCGCAAACCCACCTCTGCACCTGAGATTGTGGCAGTTGGCGAGAGATATGTGTACACCCCACCCTTTGCCGAAGAATGTGCCTTGCTTAATAGTGCAACGCTCACACCTCCAACTTCACAAAAAACGCTCATTAGCACCGAAGGCTCACAAACCATCAATGGCATTCCGCTCTATGCCTTACCCCAAACCGAGGCAGAGAACCGACAAGAGTTCCGCTTCATTAACTCGTTAGGTGTGTTAGAGAGCGTGAGCGTGCCCAAGGTATATAGCAAAAAGCGTTCGGTCACCTCCAATTCCTATGCCATTACAAGGCAAGAAACCTTCAGTAAGTTTTCGCGTTCGTTTGTCAAGAAGAACAACAATCGCGAAGCATGGCTTTTTCAAACCGACCCATTAAACGAGGATTGGCTGCAATGGTACTTGCATGAGTTCTTGATGAGTGAATACATTTGGGCGCACATCAACAACCAATGGGTGCCATGCACTATCACGCTCGAGGAGGACGAAACCTATTACAACAGCACCGAAAATAATCCGCTCACTGTGTCGTTCACCGCTCAACTTGACATCAACGGCAGTCCCACCTTCTTGTAAAATAAACACACTTCGTTTCTTTTTTTTGTTTCAGCCCGAAGCACACCTCGCGTGGTGAATGCTTCGGGCTTGCTTTATGTCCTTATGCCGAGAATAAAACACTTTACCTTTGTTCTATATAACACAAATAAAACCGCTCTTATTATGCTTTATTCAATTACATCCAACAATTTGCATATCATTAACTCCTTCGATTATCGCAAGGATGAGATGTTACCCACACTATTAAAAATAAGGTGTCGCCATGCCAACAGCCAAGTTTGGCAACGCTCATTTGACTCGCTTGAAAATGAGTGGTGTGTACACAATGCCCTTTACCGATTGCACATATTGCGCAGCCGTACAGCCGATGTCGATTTGAATGTTCCCAATCGCATGGAATGGCTATATACGCTGCTTGCTCCCCTTGCACGTTTAATTATTAAATAAACACCTCACACCACATGATGACCGAAGCAACCCCACAAAATTATTGGATTGCGGAGAATGCGCTATTTATTGCTCGCAACGCAAACTCCAATCCCGACTACATACAAGCCTCGTGTGTGAGTAGTGCGCAAATTTTGGTGTATGTAAAAGGCATTATAGACTATGATGCCGGACACAACTACCAACGCTGGACGTTGCAAGCCTCGCCCACGGTGTTTGGCACACACACCGAAAAATATGTGTATGCAGCCATTCCGCGTCCTGATACCGATCGCACTATTGCCATAATCGTATTTCCCTCTGAGCGTATCGACATTTACGGAAAAAATGCAGCCGAAGAGCAAGTAGGATCAACCGACTATTATTATGTGTTTTTGCAAGGCATTCTCACTTCATCGGGCGATAATGGCAATATAGACCGTATATGGCAACAGGATATAGTTACGGGCTATCTTGCCTCAGACGAAGCTATAAACGCTGGACCAACTGAAAGCGCATGGTATGAATACTCAACGGTTTCTGGTCTTGTTACCTTTATCAAGGACTTGACTATGAAAGGCGGCACTACTTTCTTTAATTTGTTTGCAAAGACCATTGATGTAGTGTCGGGCGGTGCTATCAATTTGGCTGCGAATAGTTCTATCAATTTCGACACGAACGGACATATTAACCTTGGTACTGACAGTTCCATTACTTTCAAGGGCCAGGGGACTGTCACCGGACTGGCCGACAATGATACCGACAAGAGGTCTGAGGACAAGATCGTTACGCCAGCCTATGTTGACAACAAAGCCTTGTCTCGTGTGCATGCTGATACAGCAAGCGGACACATAGGCTTTTTAGACGGCCTTTCGTCCGATGAAATGAGCGTCATGAAGAAAGGCGTGCAATTTGGTGAGAGTTTTGCCGAGGGGCAGACTGGGTTCGGTGGCAAGATTGATGGTGATGGTGCTGCGCAACTTGACTCGCTCACACTTCGCTCATTCATTGAAGTTCCCGAATTGCGCTTCAATCGTGTTTCTATTCAAGTGGGCAATCGTTGGCGTGCACCAGGCGGTGGCATTATCGACCATGTAGTGATAGATTGCGATGAAAACGGCAATGAACTATATAGCGGCACTGCTTACCTCCATCTTGAAGAAGGTGAAATTGGCAAGGTGTACGAAGATGATATTTGCCAAGGTATATGGCACGATGGTATCAATCCTTCCGAAAACGCTGCCGACGACTATGACGATGGTAAGGGTAATTTCAAGTTTTCGGGTTTTTATACGGCTTATTTCCGCATAGACAAGGTGTTGAGCGTAAATGGCGGCACGAACAATGCCTTCCACTACTCATTGCGTAATGATGGCAAATGGAAACTGTTCAAGCACCCTGCCAGCATGATGCACTTTGTATGCTATGGCAATTTCTCGAATGCCGACCGCCAGCAGTCGCGATATTCCACATTGACCTATGAACGCTATCTAACTGAAGTCAACACATGGGAGTTCAGCGAAAGCAACATAGCGGCTCAGTTTGGCGACTTGTCAAACCTCTCTGTCTTTGGCTTGAAAATGGACGGGTATTCCGCTTACTTGAAAAACATCTACATGAGCGGTACCATCAAGCAGTTTGAAGCCATTGGGCGCAAAATGGTGATTGACCAAAGTTTGAACGGCTATATGGCACCCGACGAAACCGAAACGGTTACGGTGCAAATTGTTGATGGTTATATGCAGGACCACACCAAGGAATATAACTTTAGGGTGGAGCGCGATACGGGTGATGCTGCTTCGGATGCAGTGTGGAACGCCAAACCAGAGCATTTGAATTGTGGATCGGTGTTTAATATTTCGTTTGACGATTTGCACATCAATGCCGAGCATGGCGGTATCAGTACCATGTTCTATGTTACCGCCACAAATGGCAAGAATAATGCAGTGACTGCTTCTATTGAATACTAACAAATCAAGACTAAATAATAAAGTATATGGCTACGCAAAAAAGAACCTTTCAGTCTGAGCGCAAACACACACGCCTTATTTTCTCGCCACTCATTATTAGTTGCGAATTGGTGTGTGTGTCGGCCGACTCTCCCACAGCGCAAACGGCCAATAGTTTGTTGGGGCAGTATGAGCCGGACCGCAGTGTTACGCCCACCATCATTCGCCCGCAAACCCGTGTGAATGATCCCGATGGCATTTATACGTCGGGCATTAACAACAGGAACCTTGCCAGCGATGCGCATCAATGGTTTGTCAATTCTAAGCCCATTGCCTCTGTGTGGAAGGTGAACACCGACTACCGTATCATTAAGGACGATTCGGCTGATAATGGCAGTTTGGTGGTTATGCGCAACATTGCGCCAGGCGAGGTTGCTGAATTGTCCTACAGTGGCACTTTCAATGATTTCCGCACGGGTACAAACTATGTGGTGAGTGCGAATGGGCTGGTACTGACAACTACCGACAAAGGCACAAACAAGTTTGACTGCTCGATCGATTGCGAACAACTCATTTACGACCCCTTGCAGGACGAGCTTCTGTTGTACGAATACCTTGTAGCAGAGGGCATTGAAAAGGGCGGGCAGCGCGACAAGTTCGTCAATGGCAAGAGTTATGAGCGCACCATTACGGCCACCGTCACGTTAGGCACAAGCACCTTGTCTGCCTTGCCCGAAGGCACCACCATGCGTTTGGTTGAACGTGGAAAAAGCACTGCCATTGTGCCTAATTCGTTGGAACACCCCGAAGTGAAAAAGGTGGCTTTCCCGAATGTAGGCTTCGACCTTCGCTTTGTGTTTAACAAGGAGTATGAGGTGCAGTTCGTCAATGCCGAGGGCGAGGTACAGGCACGTTCGGGTTTGAGCATTGTGCGCAACATGAGCATGCTCACTCAGTACGAGGTGGCTCGATGCACCGACCTTGTGCAAGGTCAGCAGCGGTATTCCAATTATGGCTTATTTTCGTTGGGCGATCGCATGGTGCAATATCCTGAGTTGTATTACAACATTCAGTGGTGGACGCAAGCCCGTGTGTACGACGCCGCCAAAGGCACTTACGTGTATGCCGACCGCATTGACCGCCAGGCGGGGCAGAGCATGGAGTGCAGTGTGTCGTCACTTGGCATTGGTGTAAAAAAGGATTTGTCGTGGTTCGATGTAGCGATGGATATTGAGGAGCGCGACGCGGCAAGTTTGCTTACTACGAGTGATGCCAATGTGGTGCTGACTGACGAAAAAGGAAATGTATTATTTATTTAATGTGACGGAACGATGAGATACGCAATAGTTGACACAGACAAGGCTTCAGCAAAAGGCATGGTGCCAGCCTACCACAAGCTAAACAATGTGGGTACAAAAATGGTGGTGAACGAAAACGAGCTGTTGAAGGTGAACCCCGACCCCGAAGTGGCAGCCCGAGAGCTTGGTGGCTCGCTGACCGACCTGCCCAACGTAAAGCTCGCCATGACCCGATGGGACGAATAATCCATACTACCCTACCAATTAGATACAATCACATAACAACATAAGGAATATGAGCGAAAAGATAAAAGGTGCATTCACCGTGCGCTACATTCGCACAGGCGACCAAATATATGTAACTAAGAACACGGTGAAATTCGACAAGAATGGGGCGGAGAGTGGTGCTGCCTTGTTCCAAGCCATCGACCCTACGAGTGGCACTCTGTCGGTCGATTGGAGTACAGACATTTACAATCAGCCTGCTTTGAAGGTGGGTGTGCAGAGTGCGATGGGCAATCCTGTTACCATTACGGGCATTAAGTGGTCGTTTCGCGGCACCGAGATTGTGTTCAGTTCGAGCGCTGCCACCAGTGGCAACTATGTGGGCTGGAACCTTTCAACCGATGGCAAGTTCGCCAAAAAGGAGGTAGACGGCGCGTGCTACTTGCGCCTCATTGCCAACGTAGCGAGTACATCTATTGTGTCGAACCAAATTATTGGTTATGAAATCAGCTATTTATCGAACAATGTACGCGACACGGTGGCAGGCACGGAGGACGTACTCATTCAGCAAGCCGGAGCCGACAGTTACAGCGTGACCATTACCACGGCTTGCAGCACGCTCAATGCGTCCACTCCCAACACTACGCTTGCGGCTACCGTTTTGTACGGCACGAGTGCCATACCCGAGGCAGAGTTTGCGGCTAACTGGAAGTTGGAGTGGTACAAGGATTTTGTGCTAATTGCCGGGCAGTCGGGCAAAACGTTGGCGGTGTCGCGCGACGATGTGGCGGGCAGTTCGGTGTTCAGCGTAAAGCTTCTGCACAAGGAGGGCGACACTTGGGCGGTAAAGGCGGTTGATGCGCAACGTGTGACCGACGATGCTGACGAGTGGATTATCAGTGCCGACCCAGATGGGGCGAATCCTGACGCCATATCAAAGGCGAGCGATGCCAAGTATGTGCTTTCGGTCAAGCAGAATGGCAATGTGTACACGGGTAATGCCGATTGGACGTGGGACGTGTATAATGCGCTGAACGTAAAAACTTACTCTGGCACGGGAAAGAACGTGACCCTTACGGCGGCTATGGCGCAGTGTGTGCCCGATGAGGGCAATGCCGACAAAAACTATTACTCGGATGTGGCAGTAGAGGTGTCGGTATCGATTTAAGCAATTAAAAGGAAAAATACAAACATTCATTATAGACAGATTTTTATGGCAACATTTAGCAAAATTACTGAGCAGGGCATTGTTTCGAGCCTGAATGGTTCGGACTACGTAATGGTGGTGGCTGGCGGCACGCTCAAACGTATCACCCTGGACAACTTGCGTGTGATGATGGAGGAGAACCAACAGCAATTCCTCGACGAGAATGCGTTTTACATTGAGCCGAACACGGCTTCGCCCCGTGGTGCAGCGTATGTTGTGACGGGTGGCAATGAGTTGGTTAAGCAAACGTGGCTGTCGAAGATTACGGGCATTCTCATTTCGCCCGACGGCCATTATTGCCGTCTCAACCCCAACGACTCGCGTTATACCATTGATGGTGATCAAGTGGTGAAGGACGGCGCAGTGGTAGATGCTTATAAAAATGCCGACTGGATGGGCATGCTCGATGGTGGCTACTGGAACTACTTGCAGGAGGTGACCATTGGCGGTGTGAGGCATATTCGCCACCACATAGCTCTTGTGCCTCTGCCTGGCGGTTGGTACACGCAGAATGTACCTGTGGGCATGTTTAAGTGTGTAGTGCAAGGCGGTCAGTTGCGCAGCATTCCTTTTGTAGTGCCTACGGCAGGTTACGACATCGATCGGTTCTTTAATTATGCGCAGGCGCGAAGCATGAACCACGGTTTGGCAGGTGAGCCTTTCCGCAATTTGCTGTTGGTGTATATGCTGAGCAAGTATGGTTATCGCGACATTCAGAACTTGCAATCTGCCGATGGCACAAAGATTTTTGGTCCTGGGCTTGATGGCACAGAAAAAAAAGCGGGTACTGCCACAACTGATGATTTTTCTCGGCAAAAGGACATCAAGACCGGTGCCTGCCTTGCCCTTGGGCGCAACGATGGCAAAGTGGCCGTGCTCGACAAGGACAATGGCACTTGCCACAGTGTGAATGTGGGCGTGTGGGAGAACCCCTACGGCCAGTATTGGGAGATGGACGGCCATTTATGCTCGGTAGGCACCGATGTGTATCAGTGGGACGCCAATTTCCTGCCGCAGGGTGGCACACCCACAGCCGACCACTTTGCCAATGTGGCGCACACCAAGTTGCAGAGTCCCACGGTGTCCTCCAATTTAGGCTTCACCTTCGACATTTCGCTCATCACCACATCTGGCGCGCAACGCGCCAGCTATGTGCCCCGGTCGCTGCATAGCGGCATTTCGTATGGCGACTATTACTGGTATGACGCCAGTGGGCAGCTGTGGCTGGTTGGCGGCCGCTCGAGCTACGGTGCGTATTGCGGGCTCGCTTGTGCGAACTCGTACAACGCTTGGGCGCGCTCGTCCGCGAACTTCTCGGCTCGGCTTGACTTTCATGGTGCAATAGCAGAGGTGACTTCAAGCCAATTAAAAAGCATATTATAATCACATTAAGCAATCAACACTAATTATTAAACCATAATGCTTGTGTGGCGGCAATGAAAAATAAAAATAAGTCCGCCACAACGCTCAAATTCCCATCATTCCCCATTAACACACAACAAAGCCTCCGTGCAACCCGCTGCGGAGGTAGGCATAAGAAGGGTAAGCTGTGGCTGGTTGGCGGCAACTCGAACAACGGTGCGAATTGCGGGCTCGCTTGTGCGAACTCGAACAACGCTTGGACGAACTCGAACGCGAACTTCTCGGCTCGAATTACTTCAAAAAAAAGAAACTATACCCCCTCAGGACACGTGTACTGCGTCATAGGGACGTGTCCGACCTTTCCGAGCCTCGGCGGCTGGTGCATAAGTATAGCCAGTGACAAGCCGGAACAATACGAGTACTTGCGCAGGCAACGCCCCGCGTCCTGCCCGTTGTGTTAGTAAATCGGCAAATAAAAAGGAAGATATGCACGGGCTACCCCCACGCAAAATCAAACTCCTCATGCCGAAGTTGAAAGCTCAGCACCGAATGAAGCAAGCCCTCCTCATCAACAACAACACCAGGCGGGAACACACACACAACCCACACACACTGCAAACAAACTGTAAGGAGATTTACTCCTCTCCCCCACTAATATGCCCAAAAGACAAGGATACGTTTACGACCGCACATGGCAATGGGACGTGCTGAAAGAGGCCGACCGCATAGCCACCAAGCGCAAGCACAACTATGGAGTGAAAAAGCACGAATGGAAATGGATAAAAGACCTTGTGGACGTGCAACAACGCATCATAGCGCGCCAGATGACCACGGGCGAATATCACCACATGCTGATAAAAAACGGTAAGAAGGTGCGCCACATAAGCAAGCTGCACTTTCACCCCAGCCACGAGTGGCACCAAAGCCTTGTGCAAGTAAGTCACGAACGCATCGAACGGTCGCTCATTCGCCACACTTATGCGTCGCGGAAGGGTTATGGGCAAGTGGCGGGAGCCTTGCAAGTGAAGCAGTGGCTGCGCAAGTACCCACAAGAGTGTCTGTGGTACGCGCAGGGCGACATAAAGCACTACTACGCCAACATTAGCCACGAGTTGCTGCAAGTGGCGCTCACAAGGCTGTTCAAGGATGCGGAGTTTGTAAGTGCCTACATGGAGCCATTCAAGAAGTTTGCGCCCCACGGCCGCAGCATACCGCTTGGCACACGCCCGAGCCAGTATGCGGGCAACGTGGCCCTTGCACCATTCGACCGATTTATGAAGGAGGAGGTAAAAGCCCACTACTACCTGCGCTACCTCGACGACTTTGTGGTGTTCGGCCGCACCAAGGGCCAAGTGCGCGCCATGATGAAACGTGCCGTGGCAGCCTTGGGGCGCATGGGCTTTGATACGCACGAACCGGTAGTAAGGCCAGTGCGTGCAGGACTCGACTTTCTGGGCTATGTGTTTTACAACGGCGGCAACATGTTCTGGCGCAAGCGTAACAAAGCCAACTGGCTCAAGCGCAGAGCACGGCTGCACAATCCGCGGCGCATCAACGAGCTTGACAGCGCGGCATGGGGCATAATGAAATGGGGAAACAAGCATTGCAAAAAGTTATATACGATGACTACTGGTGTCAACTTGGCCGACCTCGGGCTATCACTGCCCGACAAGACCGACAAGCAAGGAAAACGCATAATAGATGCGCCTAAAATAAGCACAGCCATGGTGCTTAATAAGGAGGTGGAGGTGGTTGACTGGGTGCGCCACTTCGTTACAAGCTACGGCCCCGATCGCTATGCCTTAGCCATTGAGCTATATGGTAGCCACCACAAACTGATAACCAACAGCATAGGCATGAAGCAGATGATTGACATGCTCGATGCAGCGGGTGTCACCTCCTTCAAGGCTACCGTGGTTGACAAGGGAGGCGCACACTATGAGTTTGCCCACGTGAGCGTACTCACCATTCACCACCGCCCGATAGTCAAAGCCGCCGACGGCACACTGCGCTATGCCGACACACAAGAGCCTGTAAAGCCGTAATGATAGGGAATAATCACTCATCATCAATTAACCAATAAAAACACAACCATTATGAAACAGACCTACGGAAATCTCAGACGCACATTTTTAACAGAAATGCCACCCGCTTACGACCGCGCCACACGCATGGCCTACATCGACTTTCAACCTGACACACGACCCACCATGCACAACGGGGAGGGCGAAGATGCCGACGGAAAGCCCACTGATGGCTACAGCGGATTTGCCGTGCAAACCGACGGTGTGATAGACTACGGACACCTCAAAAGCCTGCTCATCGAGGCCGCCTACCCGCAAAAGGACGAACACGCCATAGCCATTAACACCATAGCCGCACTGTTGCACAAGGTGGAGGGC
>ENA-UEQL01001128-UEQL01001128.1-human-gut-metagenome-genome-assembly--contig:-NODE-1128-length-19041-cov-15.324351_pt1 | contig 19041 bp, 12 predicted proteins | sample MGYA00242905_ERZ507926 | MGnify/ENA primary metagenome ERZ507926 (study PRJEB26167, sample SAMN06115531) | human gut metagenome | host: Homo sapiens | place: China:Henan | collected 2015-09-09...
TCGTAGTCCTCGTTGTGCTGGCGGAACACCTGCATCAGCGTGTGGTAGCGGTGTTCCAGTCCGAGAAAGGCGTTCTTCACCTTCTCCGCCGTGACGAAGTTGTCACGCTCCATGATTTCCTGATAATGCCTGTTGATGCGTACCCGCATCTTGTCAAGCATACGGTTCGTTTCGAGTGCCGCCGTGCTTCTGCCCGTGACACGTCCACCTTTGGTGTCCCACAGTTTCGGATCGACAGTCAGTTTGCAGCTGAACTGTGTCTGGCTGCCGTCCACCGTGATGCGTCCCATGACGGGAACTGTCCCGTCCTTTTTCACTACCTGACGCTTGAGGTAGTAGATTACTGAAAATGTACTCTTCATTGTCCTTAATTTTTGGGTTTCAAAATTAGTTGGTGAAGAGTCCGGTGTTGGTACGCAAAACGGGGAGGAACGGCGCAATCTTTTTCCGTAACCTGATTTTTCGCATGAGTTATGGATAACTCACTATTCCTTAGAGCCTTGTTTCGCTATTCGTACCCGTTTGTCGCATTTTCGGGCATGGTTACGAACAAGTAACGTAGCGGCGTCAGGATTTGGCTTCGGCAGGGATTGTAATGGCTTCACGGATTATCGCCACTTCAACCAAAACCCTTGTAACTCAATTCTATCACTATATCTTTCCGCATTTCACTTTTTTGTAGTAACTTTGCGCATCAAAACCCAGGACATGAACCGAGAAATCCTCCGATTAGCCGTTCCGAACATCATCTCCAACATCACGGTCCCCCTTATGGGTATCGTGAGTTCCGCCGTCGCAGGACACCTGGACAACTCCGCAGCGACGATCGGGGCACTCGCCATCGGCGTATCCATCTTCAACTTCATCTACTGGAACTGCAGCTTCGTGCGCATGGGTACCAGCGGACTCACGGCGCAGGCTTTCGGCGCAGGAAACTTCCACGAATGCACCAACATGCTCGTCCGGGGCATCCTGGTTGCAGCGATTCTCGGCCTGCTGGTTATTTGCTTCCAAAAACCTCTGGGCCGACTGGCACTATGGGCCATGAACGGCAACGAAATCGTACACGACTATTTCTACGCCCGCATCTGGGCGGTACCCGCCGGTATCATGCTTTTCGGATTCAACGGCTGGTACACAGGCATGCAGAATGCCGTGATCCCGATGTGTATCGCCGTCACGGTGAATATCGTACACGTTTCCACGAGCCTGTGGCTCGTATTCGGACACGGCATGGGCATCACGGGCATCGCCTATGGCTCGGTCGTGGCCCAAAATACGGGGGTCCTGCTGGCGGTCCTGCTGCTTATCCTGCGATACCGCAAAATTCTCACACGGTTTACGTGGCGTGAAGTGGTGGACTGGGAACCGGTGCGGAAATTTTTCCTCATCAACCGCGACATCATCGTCCGTACGCTCTGTATCGTAGCCGTATATACCTTCTTCACGGCGGCATCGGCCCGTATGGAGGACCCGATCCTGCTGACGGTCAATACGCTTCTGCTCCAGATATTCACCCTTTTCTCCTACATGAACGACGGCTTCGCCTATGCCGCCGAAGCCCTCACGGGACGCTTCATCGGAGCCCGGGACGAACAATCGCTGCGTCGCTGCCTGGGACGTTGTCTGGGCTGGGGCACACTGATCTCGATGCTGTTCGTCGGCATATACCTCATCTGGTGGCGCGACCTGTTGGGCATTTTCATCAAGGCCGGAACTCCGGACGCAGCACAGGTCGTTTCGACGGCGGGTAATTACATCGTCTGGATCATCCTCATCCCGCTGGCCAGCGCCATGCCCTTCATCATGGACGGTATCATGGTGGGTGCGACCGAAACCAAAGTGATGCGCAATTCGATGCTGCTCTCGACCGTCGCCTATTTCGGTATCTTCTACTCGCTCTATCCCGTCATCGGAAACAACGCCCTTTGGCTGGCCTTCACGCTCTATATGTTCCTGCGCGGCACGCTGCAACTCCTGATGACCCGGCGCCTGCGGCTCATCTATCGAAAAGCTGCGGCATAAATTTCCCGACGTATCTTCGCCCTGCAAAGGACGGCCCTTCCTCTCCGCCGATCCAAATAACCGGGGTTCTTTGTCCGGCAGATCCCTTCCTCTTCAACTACTGCATACACCGTACTGCAATATATTTTTCAACAGTAACGAAAAGATTATACGGATCTTTCCTCTTTTGCACCGCTGCCGCCATTTCGGCACAGGGTACAAATGTGTCTGTAAACAAAGTGATCAGTTGAAAAACAAAAAGCCCGGAGCAAAACGCTCCGGGCTTTATTTGGAAACCAACGTTCGAATTACATCTGTTTGTAAAGCTCGTTGTATTTCTCGTATTTCTCCATCATACCGGGTTCGTCGCGCAGACGATAGCAAAGAGTCTTGAGCAGCTGTACGGGATCGGGATTCTGCGGCATAATCTCATGGGCAACTTCCAGATAGGGAACAGCCTGCGAATAGATCGAAAGAATCTCCTTCTGGTCGGCTTCATACTCGCCCGCATTGGTATATTCTTTCTCATTGGCCTCCTGATTCAGTGCATCGGCCTTCATAATGATGTAGTAACCCGTAAAGAACTGCGCTTCGTAAGACTGAGGATTCAGTTCGATCGCCTTCTCCAGGGAGGCAATCGCCTCATCGTAATCCTCCAACGAAACGAAGATCTGGGCACGGCTGAACCACAGTTCGATGTTCTGGGGATCACCGGCAATCGCATCGTCGAGCATCGTAACCAGCTCCGACGAATCGCCCAACCCCTCTTCCATCGAATACAACATAATCAAACTCTTGAGAATATCCTGATTCTTCGGGAATTTAGTAATACCGGTCGTCAGGGCGTCTTTGGCTTTCAGGACATTGGCACGGTCCGCCTCACGCTGGCCATAATAGTTATGGAACAGGTAGTAATAGATCATACCGTTGTCATCCGTATATCCCATTTCAAGCGCCTTATTCAGCAATTCCACGCCGCGAGCATATTCAGCAGCGTCCTTCTCGCCGGCAGCAGCGGCCAGATAGCCCGCATAGTAAAGGCGCGAAGCGTCGGGAGTACCGCAAGCCGGACTCATCTCCGCACGGAAAGCGGTTTCGAAAGCCTCCGAACCGAGTTTGTATTCACCGATATTATTGCAAGCATCGCCCAATTGCGAACAGTAGTTGCTGATCGCCATAAGCTGCTCCTTGACTTTCGGACCCTGCTTGGAATCGAGTTCGTAAGCCTTGTTCAAAGCAGCGATCGCCTTATCGATAGCACCTTCCTTTACAGGTTCTATCTCCTTCCAGCCGATGACCTGTCCATTGGAAACATAAACGGTCAAATAATCGTAATTCTGTGCGGCCACCGACATCCCGTTGATCGTCACTTCGTCGATCGACTTCGGGCTGCCGAATGTCATATCCAGCTGCAGGCCGAGTTCTCCGACATAGAGGTCTTTGGTAGGAGCGAGTATGGCCTCGACATAGCTCTTACCCAAATTGAGCCAGGTAGCGGCTTTCGCTCCCTTCTTCGCATCGGCACTCGCCGTTTCGTTCTTTTCGATCTTCTGCAACAAGGCCTCCTTGTTGATTTTCTGTGCCTGGGCAGCAGTTCCCAACAAGGCAACGGCGGCCAGGGCCAAAATAAGTTTTTTCATAATGAACGGGGTTTTTAATTTATAGGTATTATCTTCTATTGTTCTTTACTAACGTTCTCTTCGGACTCGGATTCCGGAGCGCCCGCCCCATCGAGGACCGCCGGCTCCTCCTCTTCGTTGGCGGGAACGGCAATCACCGAAGCGATGGCATCTCCCTCACGCAGGTTGATGATACGCACGCCCTGCGTAGCGCGTCCCGCCACACGGATCTGATCTACCGCCGTACGGATCGTCAGCCCCGAACGGTTGATAATCATCAGGTCGTTCTCGTCGGTCACGGCCTGGATCGAAATCAGCTTGCCGGTTTTTTCCGTAATGTTGATCGTCTTCACACCCTTGCCGCCGCGGTTGGTAATGCGGTATTCGTCCAGATCGGTACGCTTGCCGTAACCGTTCTCGCTGAGTACCAGCACATCCTGCGAACTGTTGGGTTCGATGCAGATCATGCCGACCACCTCGTCGCCTTCGTCGAGCGAAATACCGCGCACACCGGCCCCGACACGTCCGATCGGGCGCACCGTATTCTCGTTGAAGCGGATCGCCTTGCCTTCCCGGGCCGCGATCATCACCTCGGCATTGCCGCTGGTGAGCTTGGCCTCGATCAACTGGTCGCCCTCGCGGATCACGATGGCATTGACGCCGTTCTGACGGGGACGCGAGTACGCTTCCAGTTTGGTCTTCTTGATCGTGCCGTCCTTGGTACACATGATGATATAGTTGTTGTTCACGTATTCCGCATCGTCCAGACGCTTCACGTTGATATAGGCACGCACCTTGTCGTCCGGCTCGATCTGGATGACATTCTGAATCGCCCGTCCTTTCGAGGAGCGCGTCCCTTCGGGAATCTCGTAAACCTTGAGCCAGTAGCAGCGGCCCTTCTCCGTGAAGAAGAGCATCGTATTATGCATCGTGGCCATATAGATATGCTCGATGAAATCCTCGTCGCGCGTCGCGCTGCCCTTGGCGCCGACGCCGCCCCGGTTCTGGGTACGGTATTCGGCCAGCGGCGTACGTTTGATATAGCCCAGGTGCGAAATGGTGATGACCATCTCGTCGTCGGCGTAGAAATCCTCCGGGTTGAACTCTTCGGAAGCGTAAACGATCTCCGAGCGCCGTTCGTCGCCGTATTTGGCCTTCACCTCCAACAATTCGTCCTTGACGATCTTCATCTGCAATTCGCGGCTGCCCAGCACATCGTTGAAATAAGCGATCTGCGCCTCCAGCTCGTTGCGCTCGGCAACCAGCTTGTCGTGTTCGAGTCCCGTCAGAGCACGCAGACGCATCTCGATAATGGCCGAAGCCTGTGCGTCGCTCAAGCTGAAGCGCTCCATCATGGCCTGCTTGGCCAGGTCGGGGTTCTTGGCTGCCCGGATGATGTGGATGATCTCGTCGATGTTGTCCTGCGCGATGAGCAGACCCAACACGATATGCAGCCTCTTCTCGGCCTTGGCCAAATCGAAGCGCGTGCGCCGCACGATCACGTCGTGGCGGTGCTCGACGAAATGCTGCACCAGATCCAGCAGATTGAGCATCATCGGACGACCGTTCACCAGCGCGATGTTGTTCACCGCGAACGAGGTTTGCAGCGGCGTATTCTTATACAGCGTATTGAGCACCACGCTCGCCACGGCATCGTGTTTCAGGATGACGATGATACGCATGCCGTTCCGGTCGGACTCGTCGTTGATATAGGAAATGCCCTCGATCTTCTTTTCGTTGATAAGGTCGGCGATCTTCTTGATCATCTCCGCCTTGTTGACCATATAGGGAATTTCGGTGATGACGATGCACTCGCGGCCGCTGGCCGTATGCTCGATCTCCGTGCGGGCACGCATGACCACACGGCCCCGGCCTGTCAGCAACGCTTCCCGAACCCCTTCGTAGCCGTAAATAATTCCTCCGGTCGGGAAATCGGGGCCCTTGACGTACTTGAGCAGTTCCTCACATGCTATCTCCGGATTGTCCACGAAAGCACAGCAGGCATCGATCACCTCGCCCAGATTGTGCGGCGCCATATTGGTCGCCATACCGACGGCGATACCGCTCGCGCCGTTCACCAGCAACAAGGGGATCTTCGTCGGAAGCACCGTAGGTTCGGGGATCGTATCGTCGAAGTTGAGCGTCCAATCGATCGTATCCTTGTCGATATCGGCCATCACCTCATCGGTGATCTTCTGCATGCGGGCCTCGGTATAACGCATCGCCGCAGGCGAATCGCCGTCCATCGAACCGAAGTTACCCTGACCGTCCACCAGCGGGTAGCGCATCGACCAATCCTGGGCCATACGCACCATCGCTTCATAGACCGAAATGTCGCCGTGCGGGTGGAACTTACCCAGCACGTCGCCGACGATACGGGCGGATTTACGCGTGGGTTTGTCGGAGTAGAGGTTCAGTTCCGCACTCATATCGTAAAGAATACGACGGTGTACGGGCTTCAAACCGTCCCGCACGTCCGGCAGCGCACGCGATACGATAACGGACATCGAATAGTCGATGTAAGCGGACTTCATCTGCTCTTCGATATTGATGGGAATGATTTTTCCCTCCAATCCGGCATTCTTTTCTTCTTCTGTCAGCATGTTATTCTTTGAGTTTCTCTCTTCGTTTTCTCTGCCCGGCATGGCCCGAACGCATCCCGCGCCGCCCTTCGCCGGTCGAAAACATCGAACTTTACCCCTTATTTTCTACATTCGGACTACTTCTTCGCCCGATCGAAAACAGCGGACTTACGTTCTTTGTTCTCTTCGCTCGGTCCGACGAGTCTATTCGTCGGTTCCCGCTTATCGAAAACATCCGAAAATACATTCTATAAACACACAAAAATAGCATTTATTCGTCGAATAAGCAACTTTGGACCCAATAAAATCACCCGTTTCCGCAAGTTTTTTCACCGCACACACCATTTTCAGCCCTTTTCAGCCGTTTTGACAACATCAAAAAAATCCCCCGGCAAAGTGTCGGGGAATTTCAAAGCCGTTCGGACAAATTTTATACATCACGCCCTATTTACGACCGCCAGCACGATCGGGAAAAATACACTACCGGAAATCGATCCACTCGTACCCGGCGTAATTCTCCGCATCGAAAGTGCGGGGCGACGCCTCGTGAACGGTGACGGAACGGATGTCGATCCGAACCCGGTCGCCGTCGATTTCGTAGATCACTGCCGTCGGCAGCGAACGGGCCGTGTCCACTTCGACGTCGATCTGCCCGACGGCCGACTGGATACGCAGCGGAGTAAGCCGGATTACGGCCGTGCTTCCCTTCTCGCTCAAAAGCGAGGCGGCATATTCGCCGTCGATGAAATCGAACGCCCGGGTGGGATTATTGAGCAGATTATGGGACGTGAGATCCACACGGTCGATAACCACCTCTTTACGATCGGGGTCGATTTCGTAACGGAACTCCGCATCGCCGTAAACCTCCTGCCCATTGACATGCATATAGTAGTTGTCGCCGCTCACCTCATAATAGCCCGGCACGACATCCCCGTCGGTATGCACCTCGAAGACTACGCTGTACCCCTCCAGCGCTCCGAGCGCAGCGGTCAGTTGCTTCAACACGGCCTGCGGCCGGTTATCGGCCTGGACAGAGAACACGGCAAACAGTGCCGCCAACAACAAAACAGATCGTTTCATAAGATATTTTTTCCGATTATACTCCGATAGACCGAACCGTCGTCATTCCGTCGATTTTCGCCCGAATACATCGGCCGAATCTGCAAATGTACTCCGAAACCGCTCCGACAACGGTCGAATTCAAAAATCCGAAAAACGACAATCGACATCACGAATGTTTCGACCATCCTTATTCAATATATTCAATGCGAAACCAATTTTAGTCCGACGATAGAACCGAACAAGGTAACGATAAAAAAAATCCGGGCGAAACCCGCCGATTCGCCGAAGACGAAAATCCCCAGCAACACCGTACCGAGAGCTCCCACGCCGGTCCAAATAGCGTACGCGGTACCGATCGGGAGCGTCTGCACGGCTTTGGCCAGCAAACCCATACTCAACACTGTCGCCAGGACGAACCCTCCGATCCAAAGATAAAGCTCCGTACCCTGGGCCCCCTTGGTCTTCCCTAAACAGAAAGTCATGGCCACCTCGAAAACTCCCGCGATAAACAATACGATCCAATTCATCGTTTTCTCCCTCGTTTTTATTCCGAATTACCAATCCGAAGAGTGTTCCGCACCCCGCTTTCGTACGACAAGACAACGGCAATCCCTATTTCATAATACCCAAACACATTCAAGCCTCGTCCGGAGCGATCATCGCATCAAAATACTCCCAACTCCTGCAGGCGGGCCTCCAGCGAAGGCAGGTCGTGGAAGAGAATATCGCGCGGCTTGGCTCCCTCCTGACGGCCGACGATGCCGGCCCGCTCGAGCTGCATCATGATCCGACCGGCACGGTTGAAGCCCACCTCGTAATTGCGCTGAATCGAAGAGGTCGAAATCTGTCCCTGCGACACGGCTGCACGGGCAATGTCGGCGAACAGCGTGTCGTAGCGCACCGGAGCCCCGCTCTCGCTGCCCAGCGACGAGGATTCTCCGCCACTCGATTCCGGCACGTAATCGGGCAGCCGGTAGGCTTCGGAATATCCCTGTTGGCGGCCGATGAAATCCACGATCCGCTCCACTTCGCGGGTTTCGACCAGCGCACACTGGATACGGATCAGCTCCCCGTCCTTCGAGAAGAGCATGTCGCCCCGGCCGATAAGCTGGTTGGCGCCCGGCTGATCGATGATCGTGCGCGAGTCGATCATCTGCATCACGCGGAAGGCGATACGGGCCGGGAAATTGGCCTTGATACCGCCCGTGATGACCTTCACGTCGGGGCGCTGCGTGGCGATAATCAGGTGAATACCGATGGCACGGGCTTTCTGCGCCAGACGCATCACGGGACCTTCGACCTCGCGGGCCGTCATAATCAGGTCGGCGAACTCATCGACCACAACTACGATATAGGGCAGGTAGCGGTGTCCCTTTTCGGGATTGAGCCGCCGCGCCGTGAATTTATCGTTGTATTCGGCGATGTTGCGGGCTCCCGCCATCTTGCAAAGTTCCAGCCGGTTGTCCATCTCCGTACAGAGGGAGTTGAGCGTATAGACCGCCTTGCGGGGGTCGGTGACGATCGCTTCGTCCTCGGACTCCATCTTGGCCAGGAAGTGCTTCTCGATCTTGGAATAGAGCGAGAACTCGACCATCTTGGGATCGATCATCACGAACTTGAGCTGCGAGGGGTGTTTCTTGTAAAGCAGCGAGGTGATGATGGCATTCAAACCGACCGACTTACCCTGCCCCGTAGCACCGGCCACGAGCAGGTGAGGCATCTTCGCCAGGTCGAAGACATAGTTCTCGTTCTGGATCGTGCGACCGATCACCACCGGAAGTTCGGCCTTCGACTCCTGGAACCGCAGCGAACGCACGGCCGAATACATCGACACGACCTGCTTGTCGCGGTTCGGCACCTCAATACCGATGGTACCCTTGCCCGGAATCGGAGCGATGATGCGGATACCGAGCGCCTTGAGGCTCTGGGCGATATCGTTCTCCAATCCCTGTATCTTGGAGATCTTGACGCCCTGGGCCTGCACGATCTCATAGAGCGTCACCGTAGGTCCCACCGTAGCTTTGATCCGCTGGATCGGAATCCCGAAATCCTTGAGCGTCTGTTCGATCTTGGACTTGTTCTCGTAAATCTCCTCGTCGCTCACCTGCGAATCGGACGTATAATCCTCGAGCAGCGTCACGGGCGGACGCTGGTAGTTGTTCAGATCCTTCAACGGGTCGTAGAGACTGCTCTCGATGCTTTTCTCGTCCACGACCTTGGCCTCGCGTGCTTCAACGGTCACCACGACGCCTTCGGCCGGAATTTCCGGCTCCGCCGTAAGCGTATATTCCGTAATTCCGTCCACGACCGGCGCGGGCTCCGACGCATACTGCGGTTGCTCGGGTTCCCGGGGTGCGGTAAAGGCAGCGTCGGCTTCGCCTCCCGAAAGATCGACCTCGGTAAATACATCGTCGCCCCCCACGATACGGGGTCCGGCAGAACGGGACGGAGCCGGCTCGGCAACCGTTGCAGGAACCTCTTCCGTAAGGGGAATTTCGAGGAAGGGACTCTCGTCCGGCTCATCGGGAACGGGAGCCGCAACCGGCGCAGGCCGCTGAATCGTCACCTCGGCCGCTCCATCCGCAGCGGAAGTGCGGGCCGACGCATCGACGGGAGCAGGCACGGGTTCGGGCTGGGGCCGTTCGGATTCGGGTTTAGAATCGGGTTCAGGCTCGGGATCGGTCTTCTCCTCCCCGGATTTCGAACGATGGTCGGCGACATTCACGACCGACTGTTTGACCAGATCGACGATCTTGCCGCCCTTGTCCACCATTGCATTGCCTGCCGTATTGACCGTATTGATGAAGTTGCGGTTGATGAACACGCCCGTCAGAATCCAGGCGCCCAGCAACAGGATGATATTTCCCAGCACGCCGATCACGCTCGTCAGCCTCCGGGCGACCTCGACCCCGAAGGCACCGCCCCACCCGCTGCCGAAAACGGCCCACTTCTCGCCGAAGGCGAAGCCCAACGTAAGGGAACCCAGAATCAGAATCAACAAAGCTCCGAGCACCGAATGGTTGAAAAGCAGCGGACGCTGGCGGATGATCCGCACTCCGACCATCGTGACGATCAGGGGCAAAATGATACCGAACAGGCCGAACGAACGCCCCACCAGACGCTCGGCCAACCAAGCCCCGGCGTAACCGCAGGGATTCTCGATCGCATCCGACAGGTCTGCCAGGCGGGGATCCTCCTGTTCGACACCGGACACAAGGCTCATGTCGGCCCGCCAGTCGAAATAGTAAAACAGCACCGAAGCCGTCAGGAAAAGCCCCGCGAAAAGCAGCAGCAAGCCCAGTATCCAACGCATGCTGTCACGGTTGGAACGGGAGGTAGCCTGCGGGCTTTTTGCCGAACTGTTTTTCTTGGTAGCCATATCGTATATTTATCGAGCGAAGGTAGGGATTTTTTTCGGAAAGTTCAAATGCAGGATCGGTTTCGAAAGGGCCGCCCCCCCCGATTCCGTTTTCGGACCGCAGCCGGTGCGGAGCCGCTAACCGAAAGCCTTGCATTCCAGCCGCGACCGGTACGCTTCATCCGCAAAGGTAAGAAATCCGTAATTCGCGGTGGCGCCTTTTTCGGCCCGCAGGTCATACTGGTCGAGCAACTGCCCCACCCTGCGTCCTACGGCAGGCGAAGGATCGACCACGGCAACCCCGCGTTCACCGATCACCTGCCGGAAAACCGGGAGCAGGAACGGATAGTGCGTACAACCCAGCACGATCTGGTCGGCACCCTCGCGGATCATCGGCTCCAGCACGCGGCGCACGGCCTCCTCTGCTTCGGGCGACTGCTCGCGGTCTTCCTCGACCAGTTCGACGAACCCTTCGCCTACGGCGGTCAGCACCCGGATATTCTCCCCGTAACGGGCCGCCGTGCGGCGGAACAGATCGCCGTCCAGACTCCGGGCCGTAGCCAGCACCCCCACTACCCCACTGCGGGTATTCAGGCAGGCGGGCTTCACGGCGGGTTCCATCCCCACGATAGGCATCTGCCGATATTTGCGGCGCAGAAAATCGATGGCCGCAGCCGTAGCCGTATTGCAGGCGACGACGACCATTTTGCAACCGGCACCAACCAGCCGTCCGACCGCCTCGTCCGCCAGACGGCAGATCTCATCGGCCGGACGCGCACCATAGGGACAATTCTTACCGTCGCCCAGATAGACGAGCGACTCCTCCGGCAACTGGCGGCGGATCTCGCGCCAGACCGTCAGGCCGCCCAACCCCGAATCATATACGCCGACAGGCCGGTTATCCATTTCGTTCCTTCAGTTTTTCAGTGATAAATTCGAGGATTTCGTCGTCGCTCATCGCGCCGCCGTCGATCGTCAGCGCAGCCTGGCCGTAAAACGGCTCCCGCTCGGCCATGTTGCGCGACATGAATTCGACCAGCTCCCGGTCGTCGAGTCCCCTCAACTTGGGGCGCTTCCAACGTCCGTGAGGACTCAAACGCGCTGCGATCTGCTCCGCAGAACGGCGGATATAAACCGTCAGACCGGCTCCGTTCATACGGGCCATGTTGTCCGCCCAGACGGGAAGCCCGCCGCCCGTGGAAACCACCAGGTCGTCGCCCGAAGCGATCAGCTGTTCGAGCATCCCGCGCTCCGCCTTGCGGAAATACTCCTCACCGGCGTAATGGAAGATGTCGCACACGTCGGCACCCTCCTGTTTCTCGATCCGGTCGTCGGTATCGGCGAAGTCGTAACCCAGCCGCCGGGCGAGCCGACGGCCGATGGTGGTTTTTCCGCACCCCATGTATCCGACCAGAAAAACGATCATATCCTAACTCCTAAAATAAATTCAACTGCTCGGTATCGACGATCACCTCCTCCGTGTCGCCTTTCGGACGTTCGATTTCGAACTCGGCGTCCGTACCCTCGACGGTCATCGTTTCGGGCAGGTCGAAATCCCCCTCCGAATCATTCGGAGCATCCTCCCCGGACAGCTCCGGCCGCTCGGGTCGCTCCGGCTCCACGAAAGCGAGCGTCGCCACGTCGTAAGTCGTAAGACGCTTGCCCTTGGCCCGGTGGCTCTTCACGCCGACGAAACCGTCCACGTCGATCTCCTCCGCCGGACGCGAAGCCTGCGCCCCCTGGAAAGTCAGCACCAGCACAGCCCCCGGGCAGGACGTCACGGCCACCAGATCGGCATCTTCGTCCAGGAACGGCTGCATCTTTTCGCCCTGCTCGGCCGTAAAGCGCTTCAGATAGTAGTAATTCTGCGAGCGGTCGAAATAGGCCACCGCATAGACCGTATCGGGTGAATATTTCGACACGTGAACCGTATCGTCGGGAAAGTGCTGCGTAATGTCGAAATTCGTCGTGTAATAGACGTTCTTGGCCGTGCGGACAATGAGTTTGTCATCCCCCTGGAACTCACCGAGCAATACGCCCCGGCCGTCCGTATTGAGCCGGTGCACGTCTTCGTCGTACCAGATCTGCTGTCCTCCGAGGGTCGAAGTACCCCGCTCCTTGAGGACGATCTTATGGATGCCGTAACGCGAGAAGAGGTTGCCCTGGCTCTGCCGCCCCTTGATCGCCACGGTCGAGAAATCGAGATCGACGATCACCTTCTTCAAACGCGGACGCGGCTTGAAGTAAATCTTCAACACTTCGGCCTCACCGTTCGGATTGACAGACATATAGAGGATTTCACTCTTCGGATCGCCTTTGGTGATGTTGTACTCCTTGTCGCGCGTGATGCCCTTGATGGCGCAGCGCTTCATCAGGATCGGGCCGTTCTTGCCGTCGCGGTAGAGGACGTTGTAGATCGTCCGCTCGTCGTTGCGCTTGAAGACGCCGATGTAATAGATATTCTTGTCGAAGAAGGCCTTGTCGCTCACCTTGGTGATAATGTAGCGGCCGTCCTTCGTAAAGACGATCACGTCGTCGATGTCCGAACAGTCGCACACGAACTCGGCGTCCTTCATCGACTTGCCGATGCCGAAGAATCCCTCGGCGCGGTCGACGTACAGCTTGGCGTTCGTGACGGCCACCTTCGCCGCCTCGATCGTATCGAACGACCGCAATTCGGTGCGCCGCTCGCGGCCCTTGCCGTACTTCTCGCGGATGCGTTCGTAGTAGGCCACGGCGTAGTCGGTCAGATGATCCAGATCGTAGCGCACGCGCTCGATCTCGGCCTCGATCGCCTTGATCTCGTTGTCGGCCCTCTCCGAATCGAACCGCGAGATGCGGATGAACTTCAACTCCGTGAGGCGCTGCACGTCGTCGAGCGTCACTTCCCTGCGCAACAGCTTCTTGAAGGGCGCCAGCCCCTCGTCCACCGCCTCGTAGGCCGCCTCGCGGGTCTTGCACCCCTCGATGAGCTGGTAGAGCTTGTTCTCGATGAAGATGCGTTCGAGCGAAGCGGCGTGCCACGCCTCGTTGAGTTCATGCAACCGGATTTCGAGCTCCTGCCCCAGCAGCGCCCGCGTATGATCGGCCGAACGGCGCAGGATCTCGCTCACACCCATGAAGTGGGGCTTCTCGTCCCAGATGACGCAGGCGTTGGGCGAAATCGACACCTCGCAGTCGGTGAAGGCGTAGAGCGCGTCGATCGTCTTGTCCGACGACTCGTCGGGCGCCACCTGCACGATGATCTCCACGTGCTCGGCCGTGTTGTCGTCCACGCGGCGGATCTTGATCTTGCCCTTCTCGTTGGCCTTGATGATCGACTCCTTGATCGACTCGGTGGTCGTCGTATAGGGAATTTCGGTAATGGCCAGCGTCCGTTTGTCGATCTTCGATATCTTGGCGCGCACCTTCACCACCCCGCCCCGCAGGCCGTCGTTGTAGCGCGACACGTCGATCATGCCGCCCGTCGGAAAGTCGGGATAGAGCTGGAACGTCTCGCCGCGCAGATGCGCGACGGCCGCATGGATCAACTCGTTGAAGTTGTGCGGCAGAATCTTCGACGCCAGTCCCACGGCGATGCCGTCGGCACCCTGCGCCAGCAGCAGCGGGAATTTCACGGGAAGCGTCACCGGCTCCTCGTTACGGCCGTCGTAGGAGCGCATCCACTCGGTCGTCTTCTTGTTGAAAACCACGTCGAGGGCGAATTTCGACAGGCGGGCTTCGATGTAACGGCCCGCAGCGGCTTCGTCGCCGGTGAGGATGTTGCCCCAGTTGCCCTGACAGTCTATCAGCAGGTCCTTCTGTCCCAACTGCACCAGCGCATCCTTGATCGAAGCATCGCCGTGCGGGTGATACTGCATGGTCTGGCCCACGATATTGGCCACCTTGTTGTAACGACCGTCATCGACGGCTTTCATGGCATGCAGAATACGCCGCTGCACCGGCTTGAGTCCGTCCTGCACGTGCGGAACGGCTCGTTCCAGGATGACATACGAAGCGTAATCGAGGAACCAGTTACGGTACATACCCGTCAGCTTGCGCACGCCGCCCTCCTCGGAGAGCAACTTGCCGTATTTGCCCGTCGGAGCGGCGGACTCTTCGGCCCCGACACTCCCCGCAGCGTCATCCGCCGCCGCAGGAACCTCGCCGGGCAGATCGTCCCGTTCCGTCATATCTTCTCTTTGTTCGCTCATAATCTATGTTCTGTTTTCGGTTTCGCACCGGCACCGCACAAGAAAACCGCACCGGTCGATAAGAAACGGCGGTTACCCGATCGCCAGGTCGCTCTCCACGATATCCTCCTCGATACGCAGGTTACCGATAATAAAGCCCTGCCGCTCATAGGTGTTCTTACCCATGTAGAACTCCAGCATATCGTGGATCGGGTCGTCCTTCGTAAGCCGCACCTTGTCCAGGCGGATATCCTGGCCGATGAACCCCCGGAACTCGTCGGGAGAAATCTCACCCAGACCTTTGAAACGGGTGATTTCGGCGTTGGCGCCGCATCGTGCGACCGCCCGGTTTTTCTCCTCCTCGCTGTAACAGTAATGCGTCTCCTTCTTGTTACGCACCCGGAACAACGGTGTCTGCAACACGTACAGGTGTCCGCCGCGGATCACGTCAGGAAAGAATTGCAGGAAAAAGGTCATCAGCAACAGACGGATGTGCATGCCATCGACATCGGCATCGGTGGCGATCACGACCTTGTTGTACCGCAGGTTGTCCATATCCTCCTCGATGTTGAGCGCCGCCTGCAACAGGTTGAACTCCTCGTTCTCATATACGACCTTCTTCGTGAGGCCGAAGCAGTTGAGCGGCTTGCCCCGCAGCGAGAAAACCGCCTGCGTACGCACGTCGCGGCTCTTGGTGATCGAACCGGATGCCGAATTACCCTCCGTAATGAAGATCATCGACTCCTCGGCCAGCTCGTTCTTGTCCGTCAGATGTATCTTGCAGTCGCGCAGCTTCTTGTTGTTGAGCGACACCTTCTTGGCCGTTTCGCGGGCTTTCTTCTGAATACCGGAGATCGCCTTGCGCTCCTTCTCGTTCTCGACGATCTTCTTTTGCAGAATCTGCGCCGTCTCGGAGTGCTTGTGCAGGTAGTCGTCCAAGTGCTTGGCCAGAAAATCGACGATGAAGTTGCGCAGCGGAACCCCCGGTTCGATCTCCTTCGAGCCCAGTTTGATCTTGGTCTGCGACTCGAACACCGGATCGGTCACACGGACCGAAATGGCGGCGATGATCGACGTGCGGATGTCCGAAGGATCGTAATCCTTGTGATAAAACTCCTTGATGGTCTTGGCGATCGCTTCACGGAAAGCCGCCTGATGCGTACCGCCCTGCGAGGTGTATTGTCCATTGACGAACGAATAGTAACTCTCGCCGTAACCCGTACCGTGTGCGATGGCCACTTCGATATCCTCGCCCGAAAGGTGGATCGGCGCATAGAGCGGCTCCTCGGTCATGTTCTCGCCCAGAAGGTCCAGCAAGCCGTTCTTCGAAACATAGCTCTGACCGTTGAAACGGAAGGTCAGCCCCAGATTGAGGTAAGTATAGTTGCGAATCATCTGCTCGACGTACTCCAGATTGTAGGAATAGTCGCCGAACACCTCCCGGTCCACACGGAAACTGATAAACGTACCGTTTTTCTCCTGCACGCCGCTCTCCCAGCGGTCGCTCTGTTCGAGCCCCTGCGCGAAAGTCACCGTGCGGGCCTCGCCGTCGCGCACCGAACGGGCGGTAAATTCGCTCGAAAGCATATTGACGGCCTTGACGCCGACACCGTTCAGTCCGACGGTCTTCTTGAAGGCCGAACCGCCATACTTGCCGCCGGTATTCATCTCGCTGACGGCCGCAGCGAGGGACTTGAGCGGAATGCCGCGCCCGTAGTCGCGGACAGTCACAATGTCGTCCTCGACCGTCACGTCGATCTGCTTACCGGCACCCATGATGAACTCATCGACAGAGTTGTCCACCACCTCCTTGATCAGGACGTAAATGCCGTCGTCGGCCTGCGAGCCGTCGCCCAGTTTGCCGATATACATACCCGGCCTCAACCGGATGTGCTCCCTCGGCGAGAGGGTCACGATGGCATCGTCGCCATAGCTGTTGCTGGTGTTATCTATCTTTTTATCGAACATAATCGTTTATTTCTGTTTCCTGATTTCGGCGAGCCTTACGCACATCGAAGCCCGCCACAACTGCTACGCCTATCGCCTGCGGCAGAATAATCTCGCCCGCTTTTCGGATGACGGCGAGCCCTCCGGCACCGCAGGCCGCCCCATTCTGGAGGTCCTCCAGCGGGAGGAGCTGACCGACGTCTGCGTGGTCGTCACCCGCTATTTCGGTGGGATCCTGCTGGGGGCGGGCGGGCTGGCGCGGGCCTATACACAGGGCTGCAAAATGGCGGTCGCCGCCGCCGAAATCCTGCCCATGCACCCCGCCGCGGAATGCACCCTCACCGCCGACTACGGCTTTTACGGCAAGCTGCAAAACCTGCTGCCGCAGTACGGCGCCGTAACGCTGGATACCGCCTTCGAGGGGGACGTCACCGTGCGGTTCATGCTGCGGCAGGAGCAGCTTCCCCCCTTCGCCAAGGCACTGGAGGAGCAGAGCGCCGGCAGCCTCGCCCCCACCGTCCTGGCGGAAAAGTATTATCCCTTCCCCTGACCTTCAGCAGAGGGCAGGGTACGGGCCGCAGGCCGCCCGCCGCCCGGCGGCGGGTCGGCGGGCTTCGCCCGCTTCGGCGGCTGCGCCGCCGGGCCTGCGGCCCGCCTGCCCCCCTGCGGCATCCCTCAAAAATCCAAACCACCACCCGGAAAGGAGCCCCCTATGGAACATACCCGCCTCGGCCGTACCGGCCTGATGGTCAGCCGCACCGCCTTCGGTGCCCTGCCCATCCAGCGCATCCCGGAAAACGAGTCCACCGCCATCCTGCGCGCCGCCTACGAGGCCGGCGTCAACTTCTACGATACCGCCAACGCCTACACCGACAGCGAGTATAAACTGGGCCGGGCGCTGGGTGATGTCCGCAAAAATATCATCATCGCCACCAAAACTGCCCCCGCCGCCCCGGCAGTCATGCAGCAGCGGCTGGAGCAAAGCCTTGCGATGCTGAAAACCGATTATATCGATATCTACCAGCTGCACTGCGCCCCGCACGTCTACCGCCCCGGGGAGGAGGACGGCGTCTACGATTGGCTGCTGCAAAAGAAAAAAGAGGGCGCCATCCGCCACATCTCCATCACCGCCCACCGCATCACCGTCGCGGAGGAAGCGCTGGAAAGCGGCCTTTACGATACCCTGCAATATCCCTTTTCGGTACTGGCCGATGACCGGGAAATCAAGCTGGTGCAGCGCGCCGCCGAACGGGACGTGGGCTTTATCGCCATGAAGGCCATGGCCGGCGGGCTCATCCGCCACCCGGAGGTCACCTTTGCGTTCCTGCGGCAGTACCCGCAGGTGGTGCCCATTTACGGCATCCAGCGCATGGCGGAATTGCAGCAGTGGCTTTCGATGGAGAACGACCCGCCCCGCTGGAACGAGGAAATGCAGCGCCTTGCGGCAGAGGAAAAACAGTCCCTCGGCGGGGATTTCTGCCGCAGCTGCGGCTATTGTATGCCCTGCCCCATGGGGATCGAAATCCCCAATGCCGCCCGTATGTCCCAGCTGATGACCCGTTCCCCCTATAAGCCCTACCTTACCGCCGAATGGCAGGCCAAAATGCACAAAATCGAGGACTGCGTCAACTGCCGCCGCTGCGTCGCCCATTGCCCCTATTCGCTGGATACCCCCCGCCTGCTGCGGGAGCAGCTGCAGTGGTACGAGGCATTCTGCGAAGCCCATAAATCGGAGCTGGGCTGACCGCCGGCTTTCGGGTAAATAAATTCCCTCCCCGCAGTTTTGGCAGGGGACAGGATACGGGCCGCAGGCCGCCCGCCGCCGGGGCGGCGGGCTGGCGGGCTTCGCCCGCTTCGGCGGCTGCGCCGCCGGGCCTGCGGCCCGCCCTCCCCGCAAGCCTTCCCCTTGTCCACCCCCCGCACCCCCGCTAATCTGGAAAAATCTCCTACGCGCGCACGCCCGCGCCATGCGCCCGCACCCCCGCGCACCCGCACGATCTCAAAATTTTTTCGGCTTTTTTCAAATTTTTTTGCCGATTAAGCAGGAATTCACCCCCCTTTTTGCGTATTAAGTCAGTAGAGGGCATCTGCCCCCCGCTATCTTCCCCGCAGCCCCCTGCAAACCGCCGGCATACGGCCCGCCGGGCGCCCCAGCTTCGCCGGGGCCGTCGGCCTGCGGCCGCCGAAACCGTCCTGCGGACGGTTTGCCCTGCGGGCCGTTTACACCCCCACCAAATCCCGCACCCCCCAAACCCCCCCCCCCCCTCGACCCCCAGGAGAAAACGCCCTGCCCCTTC
>ENA-UEQL01001129-UEQL01001129.1-human-gut-metagenome-genome-assembly--contig:-NODE-1129-length-19024-cov-11.225471_pt1 | contig 19024 bp, 15 predicted proteins | sample MGYA00242905_ERZ507926 | MGnify/ENA primary metagenome ERZ507926 (study PRJEB26167, sample SAMN06115531) | human gut metagenome | host: Homo sapiens | place: China:Henan | collected 2015-09-09...
CAGCTTTCGCCGCATAGTTCTGATTTTTGGGCATTATAAATCCGTGGTGCAACATCCTGTCCGCCTGTAAACAAAAATCCGTCACAAGTATTTACAAGCTGTTTTATAACATCCTTGTCCTCTGTCAAGGGCAGCATTACGGGAACACCTCCCGAAATTTCAATGCCTTTCATATAGTTAGGCAGCATCCAATAACATTCTTTTTCAAAATCCACAAGCGGAACTACGCCTATTAACGGCTTTTTCATACCTATTACCTCCAATAAAAAAGACAAGGGAGTCCAGATGAACTTCCTTGTCCAAAATTTTTATAGCACAAAATATAAAAGAATACAATATCAACAGTTTAAACATTTGCCTTTGGCGTAACATAAACCGTTTTATTGTTTACATAAATAACCATACCCGGTTTTGCACCGCTTGGCTTGCTTACATAACGCACAAGCGTATAATCAACAGGTACTTGGCTGCTTTCTCTCGCCTTGCTGTAATAAGCCGCAAGCTGAGCCGCATCTAAAATTGCGGTATCGCTTATCTCTTTGCCTTCGGCTAAAATAATTGTATGCGAGCCATGAATATCCTTTGTGTGCAGCCACATATCGTTTTTGTTTGCTGTTTTTAAGGTCAGCTTATCATTCTGAGTATTATTTCTGCCCACAAGGATTTTAAAGCCGTCACTCGAGGTAAACTCAAGCGGTGGAAGTGCCGCCTGCGGTCTTTGCTTGCCCTTTTGTTTACGCAAATAACCCTGCTCTGTAAGCTCTTCTCTTATCTGCGCAAGCTCTCGTTCGCTCTCTGCACGGTTTACGGTATCAAGTACGGAGTCGATGTATTCAAGCTCGGCTCTGCCCTTTTTTATTTGCTCGGTAAGAATATGCTCTGCGTTCTTTGCCTTTTGGTAATCCTTATAATACTTCTGCGCATTTGCGGCAGGAGAAATTGCCGGATTTAACTTTATGCGAATAAGAGCCATATTTTCATCGTAAAAGTTCTCTACCTCTGCAAAACTTGCGCCACGCTCAATTCTGTAAAGGTTTGCCTGCAACAAATCGCCGTTAATTCTCAGCTGTTCACGATTTGCACATTCCTTTAGCTCAATCTTTTGCTTTGAAAGTTTACGGGAAGTTCGCTCGCTCAAATTAGCAAGCAATTTTGTCAAATCCTGCGACTTTACCCTCATCCTCTCTCTTGAATCCCTTGTTTCGTAAAAGCTGTCAAGGAGCTGAGAATAAGTATCAAAATACTTAATCTGCGCAAAATCGCCGTACTGCTCAACATTCATAAATGTAAAATCTATCGGCTTACCGTCATCTCTTACAACCATACAAGGCTTGCCTGCATATCTGTTTACATTCATATAAAGATTATCAATTACTTCGATTAATTTTTCATAATGCGCCCTGTCCATATGAGTGGTTGTGCCCTCGCCCACCTGATACTCAAGCTCTCGGCACACAAGCGGCGACACACCTTGAATTGCTTTTAAAAGTGCCTTATTAAGCGTCATTTCGCCGTCAAAATCAACTGTCTTTTCGGCAATTTCTTCCGCTGAGTGGTCAAGAATCGAAAGCTTATCCTGCGCCTCGGGAAGTTCATATTTAATATTCGGCAGTACAAGTCTGCGACTGCTCATTGTAAGGTCTACCCTCTTTAGCGAATCTATAATCACTCCGTTTGAATCGACAATAATTATATTGCTATACATACCCATAATTTCGCATACTACGGTTATAAGGACAGTATCGCCAAGCTCGTTTACGCACTCAAAGTCGAGAAAAAGCACTCTGTCGCACTCCTGCTGACGAACCGCTACGAGCTTGCCGCCGCCTATTCGCTTGCGTAAAAGCATACAGAACATTGGCGGCGACGGTGGGTTTTCGGGAGTGTGACTGCAAAAATGCACTCTCGGAGAATTTGCCCTTGCAGAAAGCAAAAGCTTTTTGTTGCCGTTAAAGGTGCGCATTGCAAACACAAGCTCATCTCTGTTTGGCTGATAAATCTGCGATACCCTTGCACCGAGCGCCTCGGTTTCTATTTCGTGTTTTATATATCTTAAAAAAATTCCGTCTAAAGCCATTTTTTACCTCTATTTATGATATTTGCCATTAGTTGAAATTTCAAACGAACGGTAAATCTGTTCGGAAAGCACCATTCTCGCCATTTGGTGTGGAAAAGTCATTTTGCTCATTGAAAGTTTAAAATCGGCTCTGCTTTTCACTTTATTGCTCAGTCCGTAACTTCCGCCGATTATAAAGTCAACCGTACTTTTTCCCATAATTGCGGCATTATCAAGCATTGCCGAGAGTTCCTCGCTTGAAAGCTGTTTTCCCTCTATGCACATAGCCACAACATAGTCGCCCGAACCGATTTTTTTAATTATTCGTTCGCCCTCAGCCTCAATTACCTCTGAAATTTCTGCCTGATTGGGATTATTGTTTCTGATTTTTTCTTCCGCAAGTTCTACTATTGAAAACTTACAAAAGGCAGTAAGCCTCTTTGCATATTCCGAAATTGCGTCTGTAAAATATTTTTCTTTAATTTTTCCTATACAAATTATATTTATTCTTATCATTTTTCACCGTTAAAAAATTACTGATTTTGCGTTGGTTTCTACGGGTGCAATGTCAAGGGTGTAGTCTATCCCTCGTTTCATACCGTACTTAGAAAGCTCGTTCACCGCCGTATTAAGCGCTATTGATGGAGTGTTGTTCTGTTCGCTGAGATGACCGAGCATAAGTCTTAGTGTACCCGACTGCACAAGTCCCGCAAGCTCGGCGGCACAATCCGGATTTGACAAATGGCCGTATTTAGAAAGTATCCTCTTTTTAAGCACATACGGATACGGACCGTTTTTCAGCATATTAATATCGTGATTTGACTCAACAACGGCAAAATCACTATGTGCAACGGCATTTCTCACATCATCGGTCATATATCCCATATCGGTGGCAACAGTGGCGGTTTTACCGTCTGCAAGCGTTACAGAGTAGCAACAGCTTTCAGCCGCATCGTGCGGAGTGTCAATTCGTTTTATAAGCATATCACCGATTGCAACCTCGTTTTCAATAACTTCGGTTTCAAAGCGGTTATCAAGGCGGTTAGCCCTTTCGAGTGCGTCAAGCGTACCCTCACTTGCATACACCTTAAATTTATAGCGAGATGCAAGCACTTTGATTGCATTGCAATGGTCTGTATGTTCGTGTGTAATAAAAACTGCGCCGATTATGCGTGGATCTATTGAATTTGTAAGTAAAGCATTTTCAATCTGCTTGCATGAGCGTCCTGCGTCAATAAGTACGCCCTGCGTTGCTGTACCGAGAAAATAACTGTTTCCTTTACTGCCGCTAAAAAGCGGTACTGCCTTTGCCAAACTAATCTACCCCTAATCAATAAAATCATAATATATAATAGCACAAAAAATTCACTTTGTCATCTGCATAATGAAAACCCACAGCTTTTGGCTGTGGGTAAAGTGATTATTTTTTAACAAGAGCGGATGCAGGGAGTGCATATTTTTTCTTGTACTCCTTGTAATCGGCATTATACTGAATATCGTCTGAGTTCTTCAGCTCGTGGAGATATTCGTGTGCATCATAACCGTTGTTGTTGATTTCGATAACACCTACTGCGATGTTTGAACAGTGGTCAGATACTCTCTCCATACTTGTGATAAGGTCGGAGAAAATAAAGCCAAGCTCTATTGTACATTCACCGTTTGTAAGACGCTTTACATGAGCCTCTTTCAGCTTATCTCTTATGCGGTCAATAACCTGCTCAAGCGGTTCAACCTTTGCCGCAAGTTTTACATCGTTATTAATAAACGCAAGCGTTGCGTTATTGATAATCTCTCTTACGGCGTCCATCATAACATTAAGACCTGCCATAGCCTCTTCGGAGAAAACCGCTTTTTTCTCCTCAATTTCTTTTGCGGCACCGACAATATTCATTGCGTGGTCGCTGATTCGCTCGAAATCACCTATACCGTGCAAAACTCTCTGAATACTTTTACTGTCGTTTTCAGAAAGATTTTTCTGACTTAGTTTTACAAGATATGTCGAAATTACATCTTCATACATATCAATTGTATCTTCGTTTTCAGAAAGGGTGTCAGCCGCTTTTTCGTTATAATTACCAACCATTTCAAGTGCGCCGAGAAGTGTGCCCTCGGAAAGTCTTGCCATTTTTTCCGTAACATTTAAAGCACGATCTGTTGCAAGCGAAGGTGTGTTGAGAAAACGCTCGTCAAGGAACGGTGTTTCGCTATCTTCATCTGAATCCTTAATAGTAAGGCAAGCAAGTTTTTCGAGCTGGCGTGTGAAAGGAAGCAGCATAGCTGTTGCCGCAATGTTAAATGCAGTATGAATAATAGCAATATTTGCCTCGGCAACAACATCATCTAAAAATCCGTATTGGAAGATTAAGTTTGTGCCATAGAACAGCGCACAAATTACAAGTGTACCTATAATATTAAAATAAAGGTGTACCAAAGCGGCACGCTTAGCGTTTTTCTTAGCGCCGATACACGAGATAAGCGCTGTAACGCAAGTACCTATGTTTTGTCCCATAACAATCGGAATTGCCATTGAATAAGTAATAGCGCCTGTTTTTGACAGTGCCTGCAAAATACCGACAGACGCACTTGAGCTTTGAATAATAGCTGTAAGCAAAGCACCGGCAATGATACCGAATACAGGGTTGTTGAAGATTGTAAGAAGATTTGCAAAGTTTGGATCATTTGCAAGCGGCTTTACAGCGGCGCTCATAGAATCCATACCGAACATTAAAATTGCAAATCCCAAAAGAATAGACGCAAGGTTTTTCTTACTGTCGCTCTTTGCAAACATAATAAGAATTATGCCTATAAAAGCGAAAGCAGCAGAAAAAGATGTCGGTTTAAGCAGCTGCATAAATACGCTGTCGCCCTCAATACCCGAGAGGCTTAAAATCCACGCTGTAACTGTTGTGCCGACATTAGCACCCATAATAATTCCTATCGCCTGTCTTAGCTTCATAATACCCGAGTTTACAAAACCAACTACCATTACTGTGGTAGCAGACGATGACTGTATAACAGCTGTAACGGCTGCACCGAGTAAAAATCCCTTGAAAGTATTGTTTGTCATTTTTTCAAGAGTTTTTTCAAGTTTACCGCCTGAGAACTTTTCAAGTCCGTCACCCATGGTATTCATACCATACAAAAAGAGTGCAAGACCGCTCAGCAGCTGAAGTATCGAAAAAATATCCATATCCCTAAACTCTCCTTTACAAATGTAATAATATTAGGATAAAGTCAAAGTTTTATTTTGCATTTGTAAAATCTATGTAAAGTTTTTTACACAGCAACGGCTGAGCCTTGTTGATAAGTAACACTTAAACAAGACTCAGCTAAAGTATTAAATATTAATATTTAATATCACCAAAAGAACATTTTACAAATCACAAAGCTTTTGCTTTAAATGTAAAGGTAGTTCCGTTCTCGTCACTCTTTAAAGTGATAGTGCCGTCGTGTCTTTCGGCAATGTGCTTTACTATTGCAAGTCCAAGACCTGTGCCGCCCGTTTCTTTGGAGCGGCTTTTGTCAACTCGATAAAATCTTTCAAAAACTCGCTTTTGGTGCTTTACAGGAATACCTATTCCCGTATCCGCAACGCTTAGAAAAGCATTTTCTCCGTCTTTTTTTACGGTAACGGTTACACTGCCGCCCTTGCGGTTATATCTGATAGCATTGTCGCAAAGGTTGTAAACAAGCTCGTAAAGCTGATTGCGGTTGCCGTTTATCAGTACCTTTTCGGCTGCATTCACCTTGATTTCCACCTCGTGCTTATTTGCATTGGTGTGCAAATCTTCGGCAACCTCTCTTGAAAGTCCCGACAAATCCACTTTATCGTAATTTGCGGGTCTTGTATTTTCGTCAAGCTCCGAAAGCTCGATAATATCGCCTATAAGTGAAAGCAATCTGCCCGATTCCTTATGAATTTTTCCTGCAAATCTTTCTATATCTTCGGGAGCGGCAATACCGCTTTCGATGATCTCGGCATAACCCGAAATTGAAGTGAGAGGAGTTTTTAGCTCATGTGTAACATTTGCGGTAAACTCCCGCCTCATTTTTTCAGCCTTTCGCTTTGCCGACACATCAATAATAAGACAAATAACGCCCTTTTGCTCGCTGTTTGAATAAACGGGACTTGCTATTATCTGCAGCACTCTGCCGTTAATGCTGCCCTCGTTGCTGCTGCGTTCACCGTCAAAAGCCTTGTCAACACATTCGCACAAAACCTCGTTTCGTGAAAAAGAAATTAAACTTTCTCCGACAGTACCCTCGGAATCCGTACCGAGGTATTTAGATGCCGAGTGGTTGCACATAAGCATATTTTTATCCATATCAAGCATTATAAAGCCCTCGGACATATTTTGAATAAGTGTATCAATTCTGTCTTTTTCAAGCTGCAAGCGTGTTACCTGCTTGCTGATTTGCTTTTGCTGACTTGAAATTGTGCGTGAAATGGAGCTTAATTCCTCATATTGTGTACCGTCAGCATTGCTCTCAAGGTTTTCGATAGGTGCGATTATTTTTTTAGTTGACCTTTTTGAAAGTATATAGCAAAGAATAAACACAAGAATTATAACGCCCAAAAGAATAGGAACAAGGTGCATAAACAAAGAATATCCGTTTTCCATTGTTTCCGACACACGCAAAACATTTCCGTTTGCGGTTTTTTCAGCGTAATAATATGTAACCCTGCCGATGGTTTCGGACTTTCGGCTGTCATCACCGTAGCCGTTTTTCATTGCGTTTATAAATTCGGGTCTGTTAGAATGGTTGCCCATTTTGGTAACATCTACACCGTCCTCGCTTTCAAGGAGAACATTTCCGCTGCTGTCGAGCAAGGTTATTCGTATTTTAGACGAACTTAAATCGTGCAGCTGCTCATAACTGCTGTCTTTGTTATAAAGTGAAGTTACCATAGCTGCATAATTCTTAATGGTCGCTTTTTCTGAAGAAGAAAAAATAAACCAGAAAGCGGCTGTTGAAAAAACAGCCGTTAAAAGAATAGAAATACCCGCAGTTATTAAAAATCTTTTTAAAAGAATTTTGCGTAATTTCATCTGTTATTCTCCTGCCTTATATCCTACATTTCGTACGGTTTTAATGAGATTGCCACATTCACCGAGCTTTTGACGGAGTGTTGTAATGTGCATATCAACCGTACGGCTCTCGCCCTCAAAGTCATAGCCCCATACATTAATAATAATGTTTTCTCTTGTAAGTGCCATACCCTTGTTGTTGAGCAAATACTTGAGCAGTTCATACTCTTTGTATGTAAGGGTGCATGGCTCACCGTTTGAAGTGACAATATGCTTGGAATCATCAAGCACAATTCCGCCGAGCTCAACGGTTTCGGGCTTTTCTTCAACGGTGCATCTTCTGAGAATAGCTCTCACTCTTGAGATAAGCTCAAGCACAGAAAACGGCTTTGTAAGGTAATCGTCAGCGCCCATATCAAGACCTTTTACCTTGTCCATTTCGCTTGACTTGGCGGTGACCAAAATAACAGGAATATTTTTTGTTGACTTGTCCTTTCTGAGCTTTTCAAGTACAGAAAGTCCGTCAAAATCGGGGAGCATTACATCAAGAATAACAAGCTGCGGCTTTACATCGGCGCAAGCCTTAAAAAAGCTTTTGCTCTCGCCAAAGCTCTGCACATCATAACCGCTGTTTTTGAGCGCATAGGTTTCAAGCTCTCTGATGTCTGTATCGTCTTCTACAATATAAATTAACATAAATTCTCTAACTCCCCGAAATAGTATTAAGGCAGAGCACATCTACCTTAAAACTAATTATATCACAATAGTCATTTTTTGCAATAAAAAACAAACACGCACTTATTTATTCTTTACTGCCTGTAATTGAAAAAACTACCCATTCGCCGATATTTTCCGCATGGTCACCGATTTTTTCAAAATACTTTGCAATCAGCATAATATCAATAGCCTGATGGTCGAGTTCCTTATTTGTATTGATAATATCAATAACCTCTTCCTTTACCTTGTTGAAAAGGTCATCAATCGCATCGTCCATAGTGGCAACTGTTCTTGCAAGTTTTAAATCTTTCTTTACAAAAGCGTCAATCGCAGTTGTTACCATATTTGATGAGCGCTCAGCCATTTCTGAAATATGTGTCATTGAGTAAAGGCTTTCGCAGTCCTTTAAGTAAATGGACATTTCCGCAATATCAATAGCCTGATCGCCTATTCTCTCAAGGTCTGTAATCATCTTGAGCGCTGCCGATACTGTTCTTAAATCGCCTGCAACAGGTGACTGCAAGAGTAAAAGGTTCAAACAAAAGCTCTGGATTTCTCTTTCCATCTTATTTATTTTTTCTTCTATAATCCTTGCTGTTTCAAGCTTATCGTACTCACCGTTTGTAATGATAGTTATTGTGTTTTTAATAGCACCCTCAACCAAAGCGCCCATTTCAATGAGCTTATCGTTGAGTGTTTTTAATTCCAAATCAAAATACTCTCTCATTAGCCGAACCTTCCTGTAATGTATTCCTCTGTACGCTTATCCTTTGGAGTAGAAAACAAGGTAGCTGTATCTGTGCATTCAATCATTTCGCCAAGCAGGAAAAATGCTGTATTGTCAGCAATTCTCATTGCCTGCTGCATATTATGTGTAACCATTATAATGGTATATTTATCTTTGAGCTTCATACAAAGCTCTTCAATTTTACCTGTTGAAATTGGGTCGAGCGCCGAAGTTGCCTCGTCCATAAGTAAAACCTCAGGCTTTACCGCAAGCGCTCTTGCAATGCAAAGACGCTGCTGCTGACCGCCCGAAAGACCGAGTGCGCTCTTTTTAAGTCTGTCCTTAAGTTCATCCCAAATTGCGGCATCTCTTAATGACTGCTCAACAATTTCGTCAAGCTCTCTTCTGCTTCTTATACCGTGTGTTCTCGGGCCGAATGCTATGTTGTCATACACGCTCATAGGAAATGGGTTTGCCTTTTGGAAAACCATACCCACTCTTTTTCTGAGGACATTAACATCCATATTTTTTCCGTAAATATCCTCATCATCAAGACGAATATCACCTGTAATTTTACAGCCCTCTACCAAATCGTTCATTCTGTTGAGCGACTTTAAGAGCGTTGATTTGCCACAGCCCGACGGGCCGATAAACGCTGTAATTTTGTTAGCCTCCATATTAAAGTTTACAGACTTTAATGCGTGGAATTTGCCGTAATACAGGTTCATATCCTTAATTGTAAACTTATCCATTTGTTTTCCTTCCACCGTTACTTATTTTTACTTGTAAGTTTTTTTGCTATAAATGCCGAAAGTGTATTGATTAAAAGTACAAGCACAAGCAATACAACCGCTGTTGCCCAAGCCTGATCTGTATGCAATCCTTCGTTTGCAAGCACATACATATGAATAGCAAGTGTTCTGCCCGAGGACATAAGTCCGTTTGCAAGACCCGATGCCGAACCCGATGTATATAAAAGTGCCGCTGTTTCACCGACTATTCTGCCCACTGCAAGAATTATGCCGGCAAGAATACCGGGCATTGCACTCGGAAGAATTACTTTTGCAATAGTTCTCAGCTTGCCTGCTCCAAGACCATAGCTGCCCTCTCGGTAAGAATCAGGTACAGAAAGCAAAGCCTCTTCTGTTGTTCTCATAATTGTAGGCAGTACCATAATTGCAAGTGTAAAAGAACCTGCAAGCAATGAAAGTCGCCACTGAAGTGTTGTTACAAAGAACAGCATACCAAACAAGCCGTAAACAATAGACGGAATACCCGAAAGTGTTTCTGCCATTGTTCTGATGAGCTTTACAAACTTATTGCCTCTTTTTGCATACTCGGCAAGATAAATTGCTGCGCCAACACCAAAAGGTACGGCGATTACCAAAGTAAGCAAAGTAACTATAATAGTATTGATAATAGCCGGCATACAAGATACATTGTCACTGTTGTATTCCCACGCAAACAAATCCGGAGTAATGTGCGGAATACCCATTACAAGGATATAAACAATCAAAAATATGAGTGCAAGTACCGATAATGCCGCTGCAAGCACAACAAGAATGAATAAAACAAGTGAAAGCGGCTTTCTTTTATATTCTCTTAATCTTTGGGCAAATCCTGTTTTATTGATTGCCTTTATTTCGTTATTTTCAGCCATTTTTTTCACTCCTGCTCTTAATTGCCTGCATTGAAAGTGTAATAATAAGGATAAATACAAACAAAACCACACCTGTTGCTATAAGCGCCTGTCTGTGAAGTCCTGTTGAATAACCCATTTCAAGTACAATGTTTGCTGTAAGTGTTCTTACACCGTCTGTAAGCGATGTAGGAATCTGTACCTGATTGCCTGCAATCAGGATAACCGCCATAGTTTCGCCGATTGCTCTGCCTATGCCAAGCACAACACCTGCAAGAATACCCGACTTAGCTGCCGGCAGCATTGTTTTAAATACACTTCTCTCTCTTGTTGCACCAAGTGCAAGGGCTCCCTCGTAGTAATTTTCAGGCACTGCCCTGATAGCCGATTCCGACACACCGATTATTGTAGGCAAAATCATAATTCCGAGCACTATTGACGCCGCAAGCAGGCTTGAGCCGTTGCCGCCGAAATTTTCACGAATAAACGGTACAATTACCATAAGTCCGAAAAAGCCGTAAACGATTGACGGAATACCTGCAAGCAATTCTGTTGCCGGCTTAATCACCTTGTATAAAGGCTTTGGGCAAAAACGAGCAAGAAAAACTGCTGTTAAAATTCCGATTGGCACACCGATTACTACCGCACCGGCTGTAACATATATACTGCCGATAATCATTGTAAAGATGCCGTAGCTAGCCGGAACATTTGTAGGTGTCCATTCAGAGCCGCCTATAAAATCAAAAAATCCGATTTCTGCCATTGCCGGAACACCGTTGTAAAAAAGGAAAATACATATAAGCACAACTGCCGCTATGCTTGCAAGGGCTGTCAGGAAGAAAACTCCCTGCATAGCCCTTTCTTTAATATTGTTTAATCTCATTTAGTTATATCGCTCCAAACCTTAGCTTCGCCTGTATAGATAGCTTTTACCTGATCCATTGTGAGATTATCTGTTGTGTTGTTTGTGTTTACGATTACTGCAATACCGTCTTTTGCGATTGTTGTTGATGTAAGGGCTGTTTCTGTATCTTTAAGCTCTCTTGATGCCATACCGATATCACAAGTACCCTCGAGTGCCGACTGCATACCTGCTGATGAGTCTGATGTCTGAAGTTCAATGTCAGCCTTTGTATTTACCTGCTTGTAAGCCTCGATGAGCTTTTCCATTACAGGTGAAACTGAAGATGAACCTGCTACTGTAATTTTGCCCTCAGGCTTTGTTCCCTCATAAGCTGCGTTTTCAGATACAGATACATAACCTTCTTTAGAAATTACTGCCTGACCGTCTGAGCTTAAGATATAATCTACAAAATCCTTAGCAACACCGCTTAAGTCGCCCTTATAAGCAATGTTAAACGGACGGCTGATTTTGTATTCTCCTGATTTTACATTTTCTGCTGTTGCCTCAACATCTTCAACCTTAAGAGCCTTAACGCTGTCGTTGAGTGAACCGAGTGAAATGTAACCGATTGCTGCGTCATTGCCCTTTACATTAGTAATAACAGCCTCAGTACCGTTTACTGTAACTGCATCAGTTCTTGTCGTATCTTTCTTTGTGTCGCCGTCTTTAACAAGAACACCTGTAAGTTCTACGAAAGCATCACGAGTACCGGAACCCTGCTCTCTTGTAATTACAGAAAGTGTTTTGCTTGTATCAAAAGCACCTGCACTTGATGAATCTGCATTGCTTGCACCTTCACTTGCAGTTGATGATGAGCTGCCGCCGCAACCTGCAAATGCACTTGCCATAATTACGCCTGCTGCTAATACTGATAATAATTTTGTGCTTGTTTTTTTCATAAATATAATCTCCTCAAATAATTATCGTACTTCTTTTGAGTACGGTATTAGTTTAGTCAATTTTTGTAAAGCTATTTACCCGGCATTTGTAAAATGCCCGTAAATAATTATTTTTATTATGTAATGTAATAATATTTCCTATAAAAAGTGATGACAACTTTAAAATAATATGTTATAATGTTATAAATGTTAAAATTCAGGAGGTTGAAACCAATGGAAAATACAAAAATTCCATATAAAATTTACCTTGACGAAAGCGAAATACCTACTCAATGGTATAATGTTCGTGCAGATATGAAAAACAAGCCTGCTCCTCTTCTTAACCCTGCTACATTAAAGCCAATGACAGCAGAGGAGCTTTATCCTGTTTTCTGTAAAGAACTCGTAGCGCAGGAGCTTAACGATACAGACGCATACATAGATATTCCGCAGGAAATTCAGGATTTCTATAAAATGTATCGTCCATCTCCGCTTATCAGAGCATATTTTCTTGAAAAGGCTCTTGATACTCCTGCTAAGATTTACTATAAGTTTGAGGGCAACAATACAAGCGGCAGTCATAAGCTGAACTCCGCTATTGCTCAGGCTTACTATGCTAAAAAGCAGGGTCTTAAAGGCGTTACAACAGAAACAGGAGCAGGTCAGTGGGGTACTGCGCTTTCGATGGCTTGTTCTTACTTTGGTCTTGACTGTAAGGTATATATGGTAAAGGTATCTTACGAGCAAAAGCCATTTCGAAGAGAAGTTATGAGAACATACGGTGCAAGCGTTACTCCTTCACCGTCTATGGATACTGCCGTTGGCAGAAAAATTCTTGAGGAGCACCCCGGCACAACAGGCAGCCTTGGATGCGCTATTTCTGAGGCTGTTGAAGTTGCTACATCTACCGAGGGTTACCGCTATGTACTCGGCAGTGTGCTTAATCAGGTACTTCTCCACCAGTCGGTTATCGGTCTTGAGGCTAAAAAAGCTCTTGATAAATATAATGTAAAGCCTGACATTATTATCGGTTGTGCAGGCGGCGGCTCTAACCTCGGCGGTCTTATATCTCCGTTTGTAGGCGAAAAGCTCAGAGGCGAGGCTGATTACAGAGTTATTGCTGTTGAGCCTGCGTCTTGTCCAAGCTTTACAAGAGGCAAGTTTGCATATGACTTCTGCGATACAGGCAAGGTTTGCCCGCTCTCTAAGATGTACACACTCGGCAGCGGATTTATTCCGTCAGCTAACCATGCAGGCGGACTTCGCTACCATGGTATGAGCAGCACACTTTCTCAGCTTTACCATGACGGACTTATGGAGGCAACTTCTGTTGAGCAGACATCTGTATTTGCTGCCGCAGAACAGTTTGCAAGAGTTGAGGGTATTCTCCCTGCTCCTGAAAGCAGCCACGCAATCAGAGTTGCTATTGACGAGGCATTAAAGTGCAAAGAAACAGGCGAAGAAAAAACTATTCTCTTTGGTCTTACAGGTACAGGTTACTTTGATATGGTAGCTTACGAGAAATTTAACGATGGTCTTATGAGCGACTATATTCCGACAGACGAGGAACTTCAAAAGGGCTTTGACGGTCTTCCAAATGTTCCTGAAAATTAAATAGGGTATATTAATTGGAGAGAGGATTTCCCTCTCTCCTTTTTATACATAAATTGCTGTAAAAACATATATAACATTTGCGATTAGTTAAAACTAACTCCTAACCACTTGACAATGCAAATCAGTTGTGCTATTATTCCATTTGTAGAAAACTATTCTTGAAAGGAAATGACATATATGGCAAAACCAAAGCTTCCAATTCCTGTAACACTTCTTACAGGTTATCTTGGTTCAGGTAAAACTACACTTATCAATCATGTACTCAGCAATCAGGAAGGTTACAAGTGCGCTGTTATCGTTAATGATATCGGCGAGGTAAACATTGACGCTGAGCTTATTCAGAAGACAGGCGTTGTTACTCAGAAAGACGAAAACCTTGTTCCTCTTTCAAACGGCTGTATCTGCTGCACACTCAAGGTTGACCTTATCAATCAGATTGCCGAGCTTGTTAAGTCAGGCAAATTTGATTATATTCTCATTGAGGCAAGCGGTATTTGCGAGCCGCTCCCTATTGCACAGTCTATTGCTGTACTTGAGGGTGACGAAGAGGAAGGCACTCCTGCTATCTGCCGTCTTGACAACATTGTAACTGTTGTAGACGCACTCAGAATGGCGACAGAGTTTGGCTGCGGCGACAATCTTCTTAAAGATGATGTAGACGAAGAGGACATTGAAAGCCTTGTTATTCAGCAAATCGAGTTCTGCTCAACTATCATTCTCAATAAAGTAGATATGGTAAACGAGGAGCAGCTCGGCAGAGTTAAGGCTATGATTAAGACACTCCAGCCAAAGGCTAAAATTATTGAGGCAAACTACGGCAAGGTAAGCGTTGGCGATATTCTCAACACAAATCTTTACAACTTTGAGGAAACAGCAGGTTCAGCAGGCTGGGCTCAGGCATATGATAAAGACGAGGACGAGAGAAACGAGCATCATGACCACGATGAAGATGAGCACGAGCACCACCATCACCATGACGAAGATGAGCACGAGCATCACCATCACCACCATCACGATGACGAAGACCATTCAAATTGCGATCACGAGCATGGTCACTGCTGCCACCATCACCACCACGGTGACGATGACGAAGAGTACGGTATCGGTACTTTTGTGTACCACAGCCGCCGTCCGTTCAATCAGGAGAAATTACAGGAATTTGTAAACAACTGGCCAAAGGGCGTTGTTCGTGCAAAGGGTATTCTTTGGTTCTCTGATAAAGACAAGAGAGATTACCTCTATGTATTTGAGCAGGCAGGCGTACAGATTACTGCAACAGAAAACGGCAAATGGCTTGCGGCTTTTCCGAAGAGCGAGCAGAAAAAGTACTTTAAAGAATATCCCGACATTGAAGAGCATTGGGACGAAAAGTACGGCGACCGAGAGATTAAACTTGTATTTATCGGTCAGCATATGGACAAGCCAAACATTATTGAAAGACTTGACAACTGTCTTGATGATTAATAAATCGAATTTAAAAATTCCCTGTCTTTTCGGCAGGGAATTTTTTTTTGTGTTTAACGCAAATTTTAGTTTTGTAAATATAAAATTCAGGTCAACCCTTTTTAAAGGGTTGTGGGTTTGGGCAGAGCCCATAAAAAGCTTTCATTATAACAGACTTTCGGGCGCAAACAGCAAAGCTGTTGCGTGCTAAAACTAAGTTTGAAAAACAGGCGACAGCCTTAAAAAGGAATAATAAAAAAAACTCCGTCATCGCTAAGCGTTGACGGAGTAAATAATAAGAATATCTTTTTTATTTGCTTTCGCTATTAAAAGGCTTGCGCCATTGTGTTTGAGCCACCAAACGGCAAGCCGTTTGGCTATCAAGAATTTGTGATAACTTAAAGTTTTTGTGAGCGTTGCCCACACCCACAACCTTTGAAAAGGTTGACCAAACTTTTTTGTCTTTTAGGCGGATAGCCCGTTATTTTCGTTCTATACTAACCGACTGAAAATAAGCTGCACCACAATTCCACAAAAACATTAACCCACTTTTAATTTAAAATACTATTCAAAACATCATCAGTTGTTACATCGAGAACATATGCAAATTCGCCGAGCACCATTTTTTCAGCCTCTTTCAAAAAGCGTTCATCCGACATATGTAATCTTTTGCCCCTCTTAAACTGATATCTTTCGTGTAATCTCAGAGTTCTTATAAGTTTAAGCAACTCTGCGCAATCGCCCTCGGCAATAATATTTTTAAAAGTTTCAAATCTTTGATTTTTATTTGAAATCCATTCGGGCTTGTCTTTCGGAATATTATTCAAAAGCTCGTTTGCTTGCTCCTTAGTAAGGATTGCCCTCATTTTTCCGACAAGATTTTCGTTGTGTGTAGGTACAAAAACCTTTGCCGTAGTAGCCGCCTTTGGACTTAAAACGTAATATTCAATATTTGTTTTATCAATTCTTTTGGTTGTAATTTCAGTAATAGTGCACACACCGTTTGTGCCATAAGCCACAACATCAGATACCTCAAACATTTTCTGCACCCCCGTATGCAGATTTGTTAGCATTAATTCGACTAATCATACTTCTCTCTCCTATTCTTAATTCTCATTCGTTAGTAATTGTTTAAAACAATGTCTGACAAAGTGGAAAACAGTTTTTGCTCATTATATTTCTTACATATAACATTATACCATATTTTGATAAATTATGACATAGGCAATATAGCTAACAATGTTATAAAATATGTTGTAAAAAATGCTGATTATTTCTGTTTTTAAAAGAATAAAGCTCCCGAGTTTATCGGAAGCTTTATTTAAAATAAAAATTATTATTGTTCTTTTCTGTAGAATGGTTCTACACCGTTTATTGCATTTCTTGCAAGGTCCATAGTAACAGGCATTACAACAATATCTACATCTTCAGTAAGGTATGGCTGTGCAGTTTCTTTTACAGCGTCAAAAATCTTTTTCATATCGCCGATAAAGTCAACTACAACAAGGAAGCTCTTTTTGTCGCTGTGCTCCATCATTCTTAAGAAAGCAACATTTACATTTGGCTCTGTGCTGAAATGATTGATAAGTGTAGCCATAAGGTCAATAGGATAATCCTTTGGTTCGCCGATTTTAATCTGCTCACCTGGTTTGAACAAATCTTTATTAAGTGCGTTAAAGTCTTTCTGCTGCTTGATTGAAATAATCATTGGCTTAGGGAAAGTAACGCTCTTGCCAAATGGGTTGATTACAAAGCCTAATACGCCAGAATGTGGATCCATAACCATCTGAGAAATGCTGTCAAAGTCTGTAACTACCTTCTGCGCATTCTGTGTGTCCTGCCACTTGTAAAGCTCCTCTGTATCTGTAAAGAGTCCGAAGAACTTTTCCTTTTTCTGATTTTCAAGTAATCTGAACTGAACCTGTGTTGCCTGTTTCATAACAGTCTGACCGTTTTCTGTAACAGCCTGTGTTGTAGGAACAACCTTTGCAGGTAAAATAAACTTAGCCTTTACAACTTCTGTAATCATCTTATCGACGTTCTCTTTTGAGTTGTCTTCCTGCATATTTACAATTGCTTCTTTTAAATCAGGGTTAAAAATCTTTTCAGCAGGTACTCTGCTGTTTTCCATTTTCATTTCGCTCATAATATTTATCCTCCAATAGTCAGTTTAAAGTATAAGTTTTTCCGTCCTCAACAATAAGTCCCTTATCTGCCGGATACTGCTGAGAATCGTCTTCGTCACCGTCATTAAAAATAATATACGGTGTTTCCCAATCGTCTTCAAAAGTATAGCTGTATTTTCCGTCGCTTTCCTTTGTCATTTCAAGTCCCGGCCAGGTTTCGTTTTCATACAGTTCATCGTTGTAAACATATGCAAAAATCTGATCTCCCCAACTGTCGGGCTTTTCAAAATATACCTTTGTGCCCTTTGCTACCGAATACTTTTCTTCTACCGCAAACACAACTCTTTCGTATGTTTTTACGCCGTTCGAGTTTTTAGCGGTAAGCACCAAAGTGGCAATATCGCTTGACTCAGGCACTGATACGGTAATTTTGTCGCCGTTCTTGTATGCAACAGACTTTCCGCCATTGAGCACATACTCGGCATTGTCTGTATTTGCGCAAGTAAGCGTTACGGTTGCTGTTTTGCCCTTTTCAATATTAAATACGGTATCGTCAGCCACGCCTACCTCGGCAGTGTCTGCATACTCCTTATATCCCTCGTTGTAGAGAACTACCACGCTGTTTTCAGGAATATTGGCATCCGAAGTCATCTTGCCGTTTTTAACGGTGTACTTGGTCTTTCCGTCTGCCCTGTTTACATATGTACCGTCTGCAAGGTTAGTTTCAAAGCCTGTTTCAAGTTCTCCCTCTGTGTTTACAATTACAGCGCCCTTTGTGCCTCTTTCAATCATAACAGCTGTTGAATCGGAGTTAGGATTTACGATGCTTTCCTCCTCGCCTATCATAGCTGTGCGGAAGAAATTAACAGCTTTTACGCTCTTATCCTTATACATATCGTCACCCTCTGTGCCGATACGGTTCATTCCCCATTCGTTATCAACGCTTGAGTTATAAGGACGGTCAAAGAACAGCGGTGTACCGTCTTTTCTTGCGGTTATAATTGCCCAACCGAGGAGAACCTGCTCCTTTGTCATACTGTACCAGTTGCCGTCATTAATGTAGTTATCGTGAGATTCTACCCATGTAACCATATTAAGCGGCGCACTGCCTACCCAAAAATCACTTATTGTGCCCTTTGACAAAGTATTGTTTATAATAGAACTTCTGATTTTGCCGCCATATGTACTTGCTGTGGTGTGACCGATAGCCTCCATATAATCGGCAAGCCTTTCATTATTGCCCTGAAGTACCTCACCGTACATAAAAAGATTATCGGCGTTGTTGACCTCGGTAGTCACTCTCTGCCAAAAATTATTGGTAAAGCCGTCATCTTCCTTAGGGTCATCGGGCAAGCCGATATGCTTTGCGGTATCGTAACGGAAACCGTCTGCACCGCAGGCTATGCAATCATTGAGATACGCAATAAAGTAATCCTGAAAAGAAGTACGCTCTGTGTTAATGTCAGGCAAGCCGCCCATCTTGTAGGTTGTGCAGGCAAGTCTGCTCGAATAATCGGTTAAATCGTAAGCGTTGTTCTTATGATAAAGGGTTTCAAGACTTCCTCCGCCCGCATCTATAAGGTCTTGACTTATGGCGCTTGTGGTAGGTGTGGTGTGGTTAGCAATTACATCGACTATAACCTTTATACCATACTTTTCCGCCTCGTCACACATAGCCTTAAACTCATCACGAGTACCGAGTTGATAGTTGCCTATCTTGAAATCGGTAGGCTGATAATGATAATACCATTTGCCGTCACCGTAAAGCTGCATTCCGCCGTCTTCGCCCTCAAGGCAAGCATTGATAGGAGAAGTCTGCAACGCTGTATATCCCGATGCCGCAATGTCAGCCATTGATTCCTTTATAGTATTGAAATCCCACGAAAAACA
>ENA-UEQL01001130-UEQL01001130.1-human-gut-metagenome-genome-assembly--contig:-NODE-1130-length-19023-cov-6.255991_pt1 | contig 19023 bp, 18 predicted proteins | sample MGYA00242905_ERZ507926 | MGnify/ENA primary metagenome ERZ507926 (study PRJEB26167, sample SAMN06115531) | human gut metagenome | host: Homo sapiens | place: China:Henan | collected 2015-09-09...
GCCCAGCAAAGCCCCATCAGCTCCATCACCGTAACGGTGCGGGGGGCAGACGGCGTTTGGGCCGCTGCGGCAGGCGGGGTCACCGGGGCGCTCTGCTCCGTTCCCGGTGCGGTCATTCCCGGCTCGATCTGCCGGTAGGGGTCGCTTACCGGCTGCTCCGGCACCGCCCCGATCGGCTCCCCGGCGGGGGTCGCCGTTCCGGTCTCCCGGCCGGGTTCGTCTGCCGTATCGCCGGGCAAAACCAGGATGGGATCACCGGCGGGGGCGGGGGCTGTCGTCTCCCCGGCACGCACCGGGTAGGTGATCTCCCCCTGTGGCTGCGGCAGGATAATGACCGGCTGCGGCAGCGGTATTCCGACGGGCAGCAGCAGCCGCACCGCAATAAACAGCCATGCCCAGTACCGCCATTTTGCGGTAAAGCGGCGGCCCAGCAGCGGGCCCGCCGCCAGCAGCACGGCAATCACCACCGTCATCGGCAGGGAAAGCTCCAGCAAAGCGTTCATCAGTCGTTCCATGGGTCAGCTCCTCTCATTTTCACGGGCAGCGCGCTGCTCGGTGATGAACTCCTCCAGCTCCTGTAAATCACGGTCGGTCAGGTCGCTGCTTTCCACCAGCGAGGCCACCATGCGGCGCAGGGAGGACTGGTACATCTTCCCCAAAAAGCTGCGGTTGGCCCAGCGGCGGTAGTCCCGTTCGCTGACCAGCGGGGTGTAGAGGTTGCGTCTTCCCTGCCGTTCCAGCGAAAGGTAGCCCTTTTCCACCAGCTTGGAAAGCAGCGTGAGGACGGTGGTATCCGCCCAGTTGTGGCTTTTCAGCTGCTCCTCCAGATCGCTGCGCAGCACGGGCGGGCGGTTTTGCCAGACGGCCAGCATCACGTCCAGCTCGGCATCGGATAATTTTTTCTCGGGCAGTTCCATATTCGGCTCCTTTCCGGCTCTAACGGTTTAGAATTCAGCTTCATTCTACCATCGTAGAAAAGTAATGTCAATGGGTTTTTCGCCCGCTGCGGGATTTTTTGCAGGGGGGTGGGTGGGGCCCGCAGGGCAAACCGCCTACGGCGGTTTCGGCGGCCTGCGGCCGCCGGCCCCGGCGCAGCCGGGGCGCCCTGCGGGCCGTGGCCTCTGCTCCTCCCCCACCCGCCGAAAGGGGCGGATTTGCCCGCTGGGTTTTGCCCCTCCACCGGTTTACCGAAAGGGGCAGGTTGGCATTTTCGGCTTTTGCGGGCCGGCAAGGGGCGCCGGACGGAAGGGAAGCGGCCGCCCCATGTGCGGGCTGGCAGAGGGCGCCGGGTACGGCCCCGCAGGGACCGCGGCGAAGCCGCGGTAAGGGGGCGGGCGCAGCCCGCCCCTACGCCGGCCGGAGGCCGGCGCCCTGCGGGGCCCTCTCCCCTGTAAACGTGCCGCCGCCCGAAATGCAACACCTCCCCGCAAATCTAATTGAGCTGGCGGCGCAGCAGGTCGCATATCTGCCCGATCTCCCCGGCCTCCACCGTAAAGCGGTACAGCTTCTCCCGGATATTCCGCAGGCTCCTGCTGACCGAGGACGGCGCTACCCCCATCTGCTTCGCTATGGCGGTGACGGTCATCCCCTCGGTGTAGCGCAGCCGGGTCAGCTCCTGCTGGTTCGGGGTCAGGCAGCGGCTGCACCCCAGCTGCAATAGCCGCCGCAGGGCCAGCCGGTCGCTGTTGGGCTCCCCCTCCTCCGCCGGGATGAAAAAATCCAGTGTAGGGGCGCAGGTGCAGCGTGGGCCGCGCGGCAGCGGCCGATAGCTTTTACTTTCAACAGTAGTAATCATGCAGTATCCTCTCCGTTTCTCTGGTGTCCGCGATTTCATATCGCAGCAGCTCAATTCGTTTTTTCAGGTCAAAATAGCGGGTTCCTCTTGCAGTTTTCATTTCTTCCTTCAGTTGCGCCAGGCGGTCCTCCAGCAGGATGACGCTGCGGTGGTACTCCCCGGCCAATTCGGCAATTTCCATCATGTTTTCAGTTTCCTCTCACGTTACGGTTCTTGGCAGCTTTTTTCGGCGAAGGGGACCTCGGAGTGAAGAACATTTGTTCTTCTGTTCTTTAGCGTACTCCGCTTTCGGGGTTCTGTCAACCGTTATTTCGGCCACAGACCCAAAAATGGGTCACAAAAATGCGGGGGAATTTTTGGCGGGTCAAATTCTGTCGAACCCCTTGACATTTGCGAAAAAATCACTACGATAAGCTATCCCAAGGGGTTTTCGGGGGCCGGTGCAGGGGGCAGCCCCGCGGCCCGGCGGGCATTTTGGCCCTCCGGGCCAAAAGAGGGGCGGGCTTCGCCCGCCCCGAGGCCGCCTGCGGCGGCCGGCCCGCCGGGCCGCACCGGGTCTCGGCAGGGGCTGCAACGGAAGAAAAATCTGCGAATGCGAAAGGAGCGTGCACAAATGTACGGCATCAGGGTTCGGGAGCTGCGGCGGCAGCGGGGGCTGACCCAGCGGCAGCTGGGAAGGCTGTGCGGGGTTTCGGGGGCGGTCATCGGCCAGGTGGAGCGCGGGGAGCGGCTGCCGGGCCGCAAAACCGAGCAGCGGCTGCGGGCCATCCTGGGGGCGCTGCCGGAGCGCCCGGCCAAGCCCTCCCGCCGGGCGGAGCTGCTCTCCCTGCTGCGGGAGGGGTAATTCCCCCTCCGCAAACCCGCAAAAACCGCAGGAATTCGGCCGCAGGCCAACCCGTCCTTCGGACGGGTTCGGGCGGGCTTCGCCCGCCCGCCCCGGCTCCGCCGGGGCGGCCTGCGGCCGTCCCTCCCCCTCATCAACCCCCCCAAAGCAAAAGCCCCGCCGGTTTCCCGACGGAGCCGCTATTCGGTTTTAACCCAGCCTGTCGCCGTTTCGGACGGGCCGCTGCGGGGTGATCAGCACCACCCCGCCCTCGGAGTAGGTCCCCAGCACCAGCACCTCGCTCATAAAATCAGCGATCTGCCGGGGCGGAAAATTGACCACCGCCAGCACCTGCATCCCCACCAGCTCCTCCGGCCGGTACTGCTCGGTGATCTGCGCCGAGGACTTCTTCACCCCGATCTCGGGGCCGAAATCCACGGTGAGACGGTAGGCCGGACGGCGTGCCTTGGGGAAGGGCTGCGCCGTCAAAATCGTCCCTGCCCGGATCTCCAGCCGGGCAAAATCATCAAAGCTCGCCCATTGTTTTTCCATCAGATGCTGATCTCCCTTGCGACCTTGTAGAACAGCTCGTTGATGTCCTTCTTCATGGAAAGCGCCTCATCGATGTCGATATCATAGATGCGGTTTTCCTTGACGCCGACGATGCGGCTGCCGACGCCCTGCTCCAGCAGCTCGATGGCACGGTAGCCCATGGCGCTGGCATAAACCCGTTCCATGGCGGTGGCGTCACCGCCGCGCTGCACATGGCCCAGCACCGTCAGGCGGGTCTCCACCCCGGTGCGCTGCTCGATGTAGTAGCACATATCCTTGCTGTTGCCCACGCCCTCGGCCACCACCACAATGAAATGATGCTTGCCGGTGGTCATGGTGGCCTTCATGCGGTCCACCACGTCACAGTCCAGGTTAAAGGGCCGTTCCGGGATGAGGGTAGCGATGGCGCCGGTGGCCAGTCCCGCATATAGCGCCAGATGGCCGGCGTTGCGTCCCATGACCTCCACCACCGAGCAGCGGTCGTGGGATTGGGAGGTATCGCGCAGCTTATCGATGCTCTGCACGGCGGTATTCAGGGCGGTATCAAAGCCGATGGTGTATTCGGTGGAGCCAATATCGTTATCGATGGTGCCGGGCAGCCCGATGGTGGGGATGCCGAGCGCCGAGAGCTTCTGTGCGCCGCGGAAGGAGCCGTCGCCGCCGATGACGACCAGACCGTCAATGCCGCGGGAGCGCAGAATCTCCACCGCCTTTTTCTGCCCCTCCTCGGTGGTGAATTCCTTGCTGCGGGCGGTATACAGGATGGTGCCGCCCCGGTTGATGATGTTGCTGACGGAGCGTTCCTGCAGCTCGTCCATCCGGTTCTGCATCAGTCCCTCGTATCCGTGAAAAATGCCGTAGATGGTGTGCCCCTTATGCAGGGCGGTGCGCACCACGCTGCGGACGGCCGCATTCATGCCGGGGGCGTCGCCGCCGCTGGTAAGAACTGCAAAGGTTTTCTTCTGGGTTTCGCTCATGTCTGTTTCCTCCTATATCGTTTTCGCCTTTGACCCGCAGGTTCGGGTGCAAAGGGGGTTTGGCTTTTTTATCGGCATAACCCCGCCCCGCAGCGTTGTGGCGAGACCGGCTTGCGGCAGCCGTGGGGCTGCTCCGCCCGGTTTCCCGCCGCCCCGCCGTGGGGAAAGGGGATTGCTTATTGATCATTCAGGCTTTTGCCGCTTCGGGGGGCAGCAGGGCGACGTTTTCCTCGCCCAGCAGCTGCCGCAGCTCCCGCAGCAGCACGGGGTTGGCGTCGGTATTGAATTCCGCACCGGCCCGCAGCAGGCGGCCGGTTTCGGCCTCCCGCACCAGCAGGGGAATCTCCCCCTCGAAGATGGAGAACAGCAGCCGCAGCTTTTCCCACTGCTCGCCCTCGGCTTTTTGCACCCGGATGAGCAGCCTGCCGCCCTGCTTTTGGGGGGCCGGCCGGGGTTTTCCCGGTTCATATCGGGGGCGGGGGGCTCTGCCCTTCGGCAGAGAGGCCGGCGGTGCGCTGGCCCGTTCCTCGATGGTATAGACCTTATCCAGCACCAGCTTGGTATCGTCCTCCTCCCGCACCGAAACACGGCCACGGAAGAACAGCGGCTCTCCCTCCGTCAGCTTTTCGCTGTACTGGGAGTAGGTGCGCCCGAAGCACATCACCTCCATGCTGCCGGACATATCCTCCACGGTAAGCAGCGCCAGCAGGTCGCCCCGCTTGGTGGTCCGCATCTTTTTTTCGGCCAGTATGCCGAAGATATCGATCCATGCGTTATCGTAGGGGGCGTTGGTCTCGGCGCTTTGCAGCCGCGCGATGCGCACCGCCCCGTAGCGGTCGTAAAGGGGCAGGTACTGGCTCATGGGGTGGCCGGAAAGGTACATCCCCGTGACCTCCTTTTCGAAGGCCAGTAATTCGGCGTGGGGGTATTCCTCCCGCGGGGAAAGCTCATAATCGGCGGTGGCGCCGCCCTCCCCGAAAAGGGAAAGCTGCCCGCCGGAAAGATAACGGCTCTCCTCGGCGATGGCATCCGCAAGGGCGGAATAGTTTTCCAGCATCTCCCGGCGGTTGGCGCCCAGCCCGTCCAAAGCGCCGCATTTGATCAGGCTTTCCACCCCGCGGCGGTTCAGGTCGCCTGCGGCGTTGCGGCGGCAGAATTCCACAAAGTCGGTAAAGGGGCCGTCTTGCTCCCGTTCCTTCAGGATATCCTCGATGACCGAGCGCCCCATATTTTTTATGGCCAGCAGCCCGAACCGGATGCCCTCGGGGGTGACGGTAAAGACCATATCGCTTTGGTTGATATCGGGGGGCAGCACCGGGATTTCCAGCCGGGCGCACTCCTCGATGTATTCCATCAGCTTGGCGGTGGAATCCAGCACGCTGGTCATCAGCGCCGCCATGTATTCCCTGGGGTAATGCCGCTTGAGGTAGGCGGTCTGATAAGCCACCACCGCATAGCAGGCAGCGTGGGATTTATTGAAGGCGTAGGCCGCAAAGCTGCTCATTTCATCAAAGATGCTGTTCGCCACCGTCTCCGGGATGCCGTTCTGGGCGCAGCCCGAAATGAAGTGCCCCCGTTCTTTTTCCATGACGTCGGCTTTTTTCTTGCTCATGGCGCGGCGCACCAGGTCGGCCTGCCCGTAGCTGTACCCTGCCAGCTCCCGGCAGATCTGCATGACCTGCTCCTGGTAGACGATGCAGCCGTAGGTGACCCCCAAAATAGGCTCCAGCAGCGGGGTCTTGTAGCGGATGGCGGAGGGGTCCTGCTTATTGCGGACGTACTGGGGGATGGAGTCCATCGGGCCGGGCCGGTACAGCGAAATGGCGGCGGTGAGATCCTCGACGGAGCGGGGCCGCAGCTGGGTCAGCATCTGCCGCATCCCGCCCGATTCCAGCTGGAACACCCCGGAGGAATCCCCCCGTGAGAGCATCTCGTAGACGGCGGGGTCGTCATCGGGCAGCGCCTCCATCGAAAAGTCCGGCTCCCGCCGGCGGATCATCCGCTCGGCATCGGCGATGACGGTGAGGTTGCGCAGCCCCAAAAAGTCCATTTTGAGCAGCCCCAGCTCCTCCAGCGTGGTCATGGTGAACTGGGTGACGACCGATTCATCATTTTTGGCCAGCGGCACGTAGCTGTCTACGGTATCCCGGGTGATGACCACCCCGGCGGCATGGGTGGAAGCGTGCCGTGGGAAGCCCTCCACCTTTTTGGCGGTCTCGATCAGCTCGCCCACCTGCGGGTCGGTCTCGCAGAGGGCGCGCAGCTCGCCGTTGGCCTCCAGCGCCTTATCGATGGTCATATGCAGCTCATTGGGGATGAGCTTCGCAACGGCATCCACCTGCGGGTAGGCCAGCCCCATGGCACGGCCCACATCCCGCACGGCGCCCCGTGCCAGCATAGTACCGAAGGTGACGATCTGGGCGACGTGGTCGGCGCCGTATTTGCGCACGACATAGTCGATGACCTCCGGGCGGCGCTCGTAGCAGAAATCGACGTCAAAATCCGGCATGGAAATACGCTCGGGATTGAGAAAGCGCTCGAACAGGAGGTTATATTTCATCGGGTCGATATTGGTGATGCCGATGCAGTAGGCCGCAAGGCTCCCCGCCCCGGAGCCGCGCCCCGGCCCGACGGGGATGCCGTGGGTCTTGGCGTAATGGATGAAATCGTGGACGATGAGGTAGTATTCCACATAGCCCATGCGGCTGATGGTGGAAAGCTCGTATTCCAGCCTGTCCCGGTATTCCTGCGGGGGATTTTCGCCGTAGTGGCGGATAAGACCCTCGCCGCACAGGCGGCGGAAGTAGCTTTCGTTATCCTCGCCGTCGGGGGCATTGAAAAGCGGCAGCCTGGTGTGGCCGAATTCGAATTCGACATTACACCGCTCGGCGATTTTGACGGTATTTTCGATGGCCTCGGGGACGTTCCGGAAAAGCTCGGCCATCTCCTCACCGCTTTTTACATAGAATTCGTCGGTGGGGAATTCCAGCGTCTGCTCATCATTTACGGTATGGCCGGTCTGGATGCAGGTGAGCAGGAACTGCATCCGGCTATCCTCTTTTTCGAGGTAATGGGCGTCATTGGTGGCAACCAGTCCCACGCCGAGCTCCCCGGCCAGACGGATGAGGTCGGGCAGGATGCGCTGCTGCTCCTCGATGCCGTGGTTTTGCAGCTCGATATAGTAGTTTTCGGCGCCGAACAGGTCACGGTACCACAATGCGGCCTCCCGCGCTTTTTCGTATTCCCCGGCCTCCAGGTGCCGCGGGATCTCCCCGGCGAGGCAGGCGGAAAGGCAGATGAGGCCCTCGTGGTGGTCCCGCAAAAGGTCGCGGTCGATGCGGGGCTTATTGTAAAAGCCCTCGGTGAAGCCGCGGGAGACCATATAGATGAGGTTGCGGTAGCCCACCTCGTTTTTGCACAGCAGGATGAGGTGGTAGGGGGAGGTATCCAGCCGGTAGACCTTATCGAAGCGGGTGCGGGGGGCAACGTAGACCTCGCAGCCGATGATGGGGCGGATGCCGGCTTTTTTACACTCCTTGTAGAAATCCACAGCGCCGTACATCACGCCGTGGTCGGTGATGGCAACGGCGGGCTGCCCCAGCGCTTTGGCACGGGCGACCAGCCCCTTGATGCGGCAGGCGCCGTCAAGGAGGCTGTATTCGGTATGGATATGCAGGTGGACAAAGTCGGGCATGGGTCAGGCCTCCTCGGAAGAATTTAAGCAGAGCCCCCTGCCGCGGCCCCGCCGCGCCGGGCTGCGCCCGGCGGGCGGGGGCGCCCCGCAGGGGCGCCCCCGTAAAACGGCGCGAAGCGCCGTTTCGGCGGGGCCGCAGGGGGCAGTCAGTTCGTTTTGCGGTAAAAGGTCATGGCGGTGCCGGTATCCTGCACCAGGGTGTCACGGGGTGCGCGCAGGATGCGGCAGGTGCAGTAAAAATCCCCCGCCGCCCCGCTGATATTCACAAGCTGCCACAGCCACACCGCCGGGAACCATTCCCGGGGCAGGCAGGCAGCCAGCACGGCAAAAACGATCCCCCACACCACCACCGGCGCCAGCGCGATGACGATATAGGCGGAGCGGGTGAAGTAGGCATCGCTGCCGGCGTAGGCATAGGCCACCTTATAGCCGTAGCGCACGGAGGCGCCGCACGCCATCATGACGATGCCGTGGGTCAGCTCGTGCAGGGCGATGTAGGCCAGCAGCCCCGCAATGGCGACCCCGAGCCGGAGCTGCAGCGCAGAAAGCGGGCCCTCCCCGACAATATCCCGCAGCGACCGGCCCCACAGGGCGGGCAGAACCAGCATGATCACACACAGCACAACGGAAAGCCCGTTAACGATCCAAAACTGTTTTTTGTTATGCACCAGATCGATGGCGGCAGCGGGGGTATGGCAGTAGCCCTGCGGCAGGGCGGCATAGCTTTTCATCAGGTCAGTCCTTTCGGGTGGGTTTATTTTAACCGGCGGTGCCGGTGGCTTGCGGGGTCATATCCTCCCGGCGGCTCTGCTTGTTCCCCGGGGAATGATTTGCAGCGGGGCAGAAGCAGGGCGGCCGGGGGTCAATCCTTTCGAGCGGGCTGTTTCATCCGGCGGTGCCGGTGGCTTGCGGGGTCGTATCCGCCCGGCGGCTGCGTTTTCTCCCCGGGGAATGATTTACGTCGGGGCAAAAGCAGGGCGGCCGGGGGTCAATCCTTTCGGGCGGGTTTATTTCAACCGGCGGTGCCGGGGGGTTGCGGGTCAATCCTTTCGGGCGGCAAGGTCGATGATCTTTTCCAGACGGTGGTTGACGCCGGAGCGGGAAAGGGGCGGGTTTAGCTTTTGCCCCAGCTCCCGCAGGGAGTCAAAGGGATTTTGCAGACGCAGCTCCGCCAGTGCCCGCAGCTCCTCCGGGAGGGAATCCAGCCCCACGGCATTGATGGCCGCGATTTGTGCGGCGGCCGCCCCGGCGACCTTATCCATATTGGCGGTATCGCAGTTGGAGGCACGGTTGGCGGCGTTGCGGCGCTCCTTCAGAATTTTGGCGTTCATGATCTCCATCGAGGTGAGGGGGCAGCCCATAAAGGTGAGCAGGTCCTCGATCTGGGTGCTGTCGTGCAGGTAGACGATGGCCTGTCCCCTTCTTTGGGTCAGAAGGGGGGTGAAGCCGACATCCTGCAAAAGGGCGATGAGCATCATCAGAAGCTCCTCACGGGGGACGGCGAATTCCAGATGATATTTTACCTCCGGGTCGGAAAGGGTGCCGCAGGCAAGGAACACCCCGCCCACAAAGGCGCCTGCACCCTCATCGCCGCCCAGCAGCTCAAAGGTGACGCCCTCCGGGTAGAGCATGGCGAAGTGGTTGTAAAGGTCGATACGGTCGGCCATGTCATCGACGGTGACACGGTAGGCCAGCTGCCCGGTGGAGAGCTTTTCCTCCCGCAGCGTCACGGTACCGGCCATCGGCTTGACGCTTTGCACCAGCTGGGAATAGTACTGGGCGGCACGGCGCTCGCGGGTCAGCATCTGCATCTTTTGCACCGAAAACTCACGGGAAAAGACCATCAGCCCGAAGGACTGCTGGTTGGGGAAGTGCTGGCGCACGGCTTTATTGGAAAGGATCTCATCCTTGGCGGCAGTGGTAAAGGAGGGCATAGCGGTTTCCTCCGGCTGATGATGGCGGCGGGTGCGGCAGGGAAAAATGCGGGAGGGCAAGGGGCGGCCGCAGGCAGGCTCTTGTCCGGCGTAAGGCGGACTGATGCCTGGCAAGGACGGCGACGCAGCCATCGCGTTTTTTTGCCGCCGTCCCGCAGCGGGGTGGGACGGTTGGTGCAGGGGGCCGGGGCGGGCGCAGCCCCTTTCGGCTCCGCCGAAAGCCGCGAGCTTCGCTCGCGGGCCCGCCTGCGGCGGGCGGGCTGCGCCCGCCTTCCCGCACCCCGCAGGGATGGGCAAAGGGGCAGCCGCCACACCCGGCGCCGGCTCATTCGATATACTTGATCTCACATTCGAGGGTATAACCGGTCTTTTCCCGGACGATGCGCTGCACCTCGGCGATGAGCTCCCGCACATCGGCGGCGGTGGCGCCCCCCCGGTTGATGATAAACCCGGCGTGCTTTCGGCTGACCTCGGCACCCCCGACCGAAAGCCCCTTGAGACCGCATTGGTCCACCAGGGCGGAGGCGTAGTTCCCCACGGGGCGCTTAAAGGTGGAACCGGCGCTGCCGTATTCCAGCGGCTGCTTTTCCCGGCGGCGGGACATATAGTCCTCCATCGCCGCACGGATGGCGGCCGGGTCGCCGGGGGTCAGGGCCAGCACCGCCCCCACTATGACCGTACCGGGCCGGTCCTCGAAAATGCTGTGGCGGTAGGAAAGGGAAAGCTCGGCGGCGGGCAGGGTGCGGTATTCCCCCGCCTCATCCAGGAAGGTCACTTCGGTGAGGATATCCTTCATTTCCCCGCCGTAGGCGCCCGCGTTCATATAAACGCCGCCGCCCAGCGAACCGGGGATGCCGTAGCCCCATTCGATGCCGGAAAGACTGTTTTCGGCGGCCGCACGGCACACGGCGATGAGCGAAGCCCCGGCGCCGCAGCGCAGGGTGTTCCCCTCACGGGTAATGGCGGTAAAGTCGCCGTCCAGCTGGATGACGGGGCGGGAAATTCCGCTGTCGCTGACGAGCAGGTTGCTGCCCCGCCCGAGAATAAAGGGCTCCTCCCCTGCCTCCCGGCAAAGGGTCATGGCAGCTTGCAGCTCCGCACGGCTGCGGGGGCGCAGCAGCAGCGCCGGCCCCCCGATGCCGAAGGTAGTGCGGCGGGTCATCGGCTCCTGCTCCGCAAGGGGGATGCCCGCTTTTTGAAGCTGTTCGATAAGGTTCATGGGCTGCTCCTTTCGGCGGTCGTTATTCGATATCGTCGGTGAGCCCCAGATGCTCCATCAGCTCCCGGGCGGAATTATTGCCCATGGCACGCTGGCGGTAGTTCATGGTGGCCACCTCGATGATGACGGCAAGGTTCCGGCCGGTCTGGACCGGGATGGTGGCGGCGGGCACCCGCATGCCCAGCACGTCGGTGGTTTCCTCCTCCAGCCCGATGCGGTCATAGACCTTATTGCGGTCATAGGGCTCCAGCTGGATGACGAAATTGACATTGGCGGTATTTTTGACCGAGCCGACGCCGAACAGCCGGCTGACATTGATGATGCCGACCCCGCGCAGCTCCATATAGTGGCGGATGTTATCGGGGGCGGAGCCGACCAGCGTGGTATTGGAGACCCGGCGCACCTCCACGGCGTCATCGGCGATAAGACGGTGACCGCGCTTGAGAAGCTCCAGGGCGGTTTCGCTTTTGCCCACGCCGGAATCGCCGGTGAGCAGCACGCCCTCGCCGTAGATCTCCATCAAAACCCCGTGGACGGTGGTGCGGGGCGCCAGCTCCAGGCTCAATTTGGCATTAAGCTGGGCGGCCATGTGGGAGGTATTTTCCGGGGACTGCAAAAGCGGCACGCTGTACTTTTCCGCCAGCTCCATAAAAAGGCTGCGGAAGGAATATTCCTGCGTGGTGATGACCGCCTTGGGGCAGCGGGAAAGGAACTCCTCCAGGCTGCGGCGCAGCTCCTCCTGCGAAAGGGTCTCCAGGTAGGCCAGCTCGGTGCGGCCGATCATATTGATGCGGGCGGGCACAAAGCCCTCGAAAAAGCCGGTGAAGGCAAGGCCGGGGCGCATCAGCTCGGCGTGGCTGACGAGGATCTCCTCATCGGTCTGCGGGTAGTACACGATTTTCAGGTCCAGGTCGCGGATCAGTTTTTTCAGCGGGACGGTGTACTTATGTGACATGGGTTTTCCCCCCTTGGTGAGATTTTCGAGGTGATCGGCCGGGCAGCTCTCTGCGGGGCGCCGTCGGGCGCAGCCCCGTTCCGGCTCCGCCGGAACGCCGCAGGCGGAGCCTGCGGCAGGCCGCCTGCGGCGGCCGGGGCTGCGCCCGGTGCCTGCGGCCTGCAGGGGCCCTCGTGCGGGCGCCCTGCCCGGCTGCGGTACCCCGGCCGGGCTGCATAGCTATTCATAGTATATTATAATACATTTCCCCGCCGGTTACAAACAATATTCTTCGCTTTTCCATCAAATTTGTTAGAAAAATAACGACTCCGCATCCCGCAGGGGACGCAGAGCCGCAAAAAACCTGTTATACCAATATATCGCCGAGATCCCGCAGGCCGGTAAGGGTGGTGACCACAATGGCGGTATCGCCGGGGTGCAGGCTGTCGCCGCCGGAGGGGATGATGACCTGCCCGTTGGGGCGGGTGATGCAGCCCACCAGCACGTTGGGGCGGGTGGAAAGCTCCTTAAAGGGCACGCCCACCAGGGGGGAGCCCTCGGTGACGTGGAATTCCAGCGCCTCCACCTGGTTTTCCACAATGCGGTGCAGCGCAATGACCCCGCCGCCGGTGCTGTTTTCCATGGCACGCACATACTGCAAAATGCGGCTGACGGTGACGACGCTGGTGGAAACGGTGCTTTCCACGATGGCGGTCTTCTGGATCAGCTCGGTGAAGGAATTGCGGTTGACCTTGGCCACCGAGCAATCGATATTATGGCAGCGGGCATACATGGCCAGCATGATGTTTAGTTCGTCCAGGCCGGTCAGCGCCACAAAGGCATCGGAGTCATCCAGCCCCTCCTCCGCCAGCAGGTGGACATCGGTGGCGTCGCCGTGGATGACGAGGGTGGTGGGTACCGCCTCGCTCATATCGATGCAGCGCTGCTCATCCCGGTCCACCACACGCACCCGCATCTTCATCTGCGAAAGCTGCTCGGCCAGGTAGCGGGTGATGCGCCCGGCGCCCACGATCATCACGTTGCGGGCATGGTCCCGGAAAACGCCCAGCGCCCGGAAGAAATTTTCCAGCTCCTGCGGCTTGGCGGTCACGCTGATGCAGTCCCCGGCGCCCAGCACGTAGTTGCCGTCGGGGATAATGATCTCCTCCCCGCGGCGCACGGCGCACACCAGCACCTTTACCTGCATCGAAGCGGCGATCTCCTTGAGCGGCATCCCGTCCAGCAGGCTGTCCTGCGGGATGTGGTATTCCACCAGCTCCACCCTGCCCTTGGCGAAGGTTTCCACCTTGGCCACCGCCGGGAAGCGCAAAATGCGGGCGATATCACGGGCGGTCTCCCGCTCCGGATTGATGGAAAGGGAAAGCCCCATTTCCTGCTGCATAAACCGCAGCTGCCCCTCATATTCGGCGCTGCGCACCCGGGCGATGGTATTTTTGGCGCCCAGCTTTTTGGCGGTCATGCAGGCAATCATATTGACCTCATCGCCGTCGGTGGCGGCAATGACGAGGTCGGCCTGACCGGCGCGGGCCTGCTGCTGCACGGTATAGGCGGCGCCGTTGCCCTCGATGCCCAGAACATCCAGCTCCTCCGCCAGACGCTCCGCAATGCCGGGGCGGTTATCGATCACGGCAACATCGTGGCCCTCTTTGGAGAGATGCTCCGCCAGGGCGCGGCCGACCTTCCCGATCCCTACAATTACGATCTTCATACTGTTCTCCCTTTATGTGATGGTGGGTACGGGTTTATTTTACCGCGTTCGGCGGGATTTTGCAAGGGGCGGCTGCGGGGGCAGGGGCCCGGGGACGGGGGTGTTCGGCGGGGGCATGGGCGGGGCGCAGCCCCTTTCGGCTCCGCCGAAAGCCACGGGCTTCGCCCGTGGAGCCCGCCTGCGGCGGGCGGGCTGCGCCCGGCTCTCTCCCCCTCCGCAAGCCCGGCAAGTCCCCATCCTCCTCCCTCTCCCCCTCCGCAAGCCCGGCAAGCCCCCACAAGCCCGGCCGGGGGCCGGCCGGGCCGCAGGCCGCCCGCCGCCGCAGGCGGCGGGCAAGCGGGCTTCGCCCGCTTCGGCGGCTCCGCCGCCGGGCCTGCGGCCCGCCATGCCCCCTGCACCGCCCCCTCATCTCGACAAACCAACCCCGCCGTGCTATAATGATATATTATACCAAAGGGGGTGCTTTACCGTGCAGGATCACTTTTATCAGGCGGTTTACGCCGCCGTCTGCCGCATCCCGGCGGGGCGGGTCGCCACCTACGGCCAGATCGCCCTGCTGGCAGGCAGTCCGCGGGCTTCCCGCATCGTGGGCGGGGCGCTGCACCGCAATCCCTCCCCCGGCGTCATCCCCTGCCACCGTGTGGTGTTCCGGGATGGAAGCCTTGCACCCGGCTTTGCCTTCGGCGGGGCGGGGGCGCAGCGGGCGCTGCTGGAAGCCGAGGGGGTCCCCTTTTTGCCGGACGGCCGGGTGGACCTGTCCCGCTGCCGGTGGGAAAATGAGAAAGAATCGCTGTAAAGGAAGGATTTTTCTATGAGCTTTTTTGCGCTGACCGCACCCGGGGGGCTTTCGGAGACCCATGATCTTCAGGAGTCGCTGACGGCGCTCCAGAAATTTGTGAAAACCGCTTCGCCGGTGGTGCTTTCCGCCCTGTGGCATATTGCGCTGGCGCTCCTCATCTTTTTCGTGGGGCGCTGGATCATCGACCGGTTTTTGAGCCGCGTGGCGCTTTTGGATAACAAAACCCGCATCGATCCCGGCGTCGCCAAATTCGTCCGGTCGCTGGTGCGGGTGGGGCTGTGGGCGCTGCTCATCTATATCATCGCGGACTTTTTAGGCGTCCCGACCGCAAGCTTCGTGGCGCTGCTCGGTTCTGTCGGTGTAACGGTCGGTCTGGCGCTGCAGGGCAGCCTTTCCAATTTTGCGGGCGGGCTGATCATCATGTTCCTGCACCCCTTCAAAACCGGCGATTACATCAAAACCGCCACCGAGATCGAAGGCACCGTCATCGAGATCGGGCTGTTCTACACCACGCTGCGGATGGCCGATAACAAGATCATCACCATCCCCAACGGCAGCCTTTCGGGCGGCAACATCACCAATTACAATGTGCTGCCGGTGCGGCGGCTTTCCACCACGGTGGGCATCGCCTATGAAGCGGACGCCGGGCGGGCCATCGAGCTGCTGACCGAGCTGATCCACAGCCGCAAGCCGCTGGTGAACCCCGAAAAGGCGCTGGTCTACATCAAGGAGCTGGGCGAAAGCAGCGTGGTGGTGGGGCTGCACTACTGGGTAAAAACCGCCGACTACTGGGACGAAGCGTGGAGCATCAACCGTGCCATCAAGGAAACGCTGGATGCAAACGGCATCGCCATCCCCTTTAACCAGCTGGATGTCCATCTGATCCGGTAATTTCCCCATCCGGCCGCCGGTGGGAAATCCCCCTCTCCCCGGCTGCGCCGTGATGTTCCCCCAACCCCCGAAAAAGGACAAAACACCCATGAAAATTCTCAAGCAAGCTGCCATCATCGCTGCGGTATGCGCCGCGGCGGAGCTGATCAAATACCTGCTGCCCCTGCCCATTCCCGCCAGCGTGTACGGGCTCATCCTTATGCTGCTGGCGCTGCTCACCGGCCTTCTCCGCCCGGAGCAGATCGAAACGGCGGCGGATTTTCTCATCGTCATCATGCCGGTGCTGTTCGTGGCGCCCACCATCGCACTGGTCGCCGATCTTGACCGGCTGCTTTCCCTTGCGCTGCCGGTGCTGCTGCTGGGCATCGTCGGGACGGCTCTGGTCATCGGGCTGGGCGGCAAGGCCGCCGAAGCGGTGGGCCGCCGGGAGCAAAAAAGGCGGGAGGAAAAGCACCATGAATGATTACATCGCTTTTTCGGCCTACTTCGGGGCGGCGCTCACGCTGCTGGTGTACCTGTTCGCCTGCCGCCTGGGGAAGCGTCTGCATCATCCGCTGGCCAACCCCATGCTCCTTTGCCTTATCATGATGATCGCCCTGCTGCTCCTTCTGGATATCGACTACGACGCCTACAACCAAAGCGCCAGATACCTGACCTACCTGCTGACCCCGGCCACCGCCTGCCTGGCGCTGCCGCTGTACCGGCAGATCCAAAAGCTGCGGGAATACCCTCTGGCCATCGTCGCCGGCATCCTTACCGGGGTGGCGGTGAATGCCCTGTGCGTTATTGCGGTGGCGCTTTTGTTCCGGCTGCCCCACGGCGATTACGTCACCCTGCTGCCCAAATCGGTCACGGGGGCGGTGGGGATGCCCCTTTCCGCCGAGCTGGGCGGTGCGGCCGAGATCACCATGGCGGCCATTTCCGTCACCGGCCTGTTGGGCAATATCCTCGGCGCCCAGATTTTACGGCTGTTCCGGGTCAATGACCGGGTGGCGAAGGGCATCGCCCTGGGCTGCGGCAGTCACGCCTTCGGTACCGTGCGGGCGCTGGAGCTGGGCGAGGTGGAGGGCGCCATGGCCAGCCTTTCCCTGGTCATCACGGCGCTGCTCACGGTGGTCATCGCCCCGTTTTTGGGCAGTTTCATTTGATTTCCGGCGGACAAATCCCCTGTTTTTGTCCATACATTTGTGGTAAAACCACAAGTCCGCTTTCCCGGCGCTCCGCTGTCGAAACGGGTTGTTAATCCTTTGACAAAGAAACCCCGCAAAATCGTTGAAATCATCGGCATTTCGCCTTGTGCGAGATGCCGTTTCTTTTAAGCGAAAATCTCAAAAATTTGGTCAGTTTTTGGTCAATGTGTCGGCTGTAACAGCTTGACAACGCCCCAATTTTTCGGTATTATTTGATAGACACTTTATCGTGAATTCACAAGGAGGCTAAAATCAAATGGAGAAACTTCTCGTTCTCTTGACTTTCCTCGGCTCCGTCATCGCGCTGGTGTTTGCACTCGTCACCGCGAAGAAGGTCCTGAAGTTTGAGGAAGGCACCCCGCTGATGCAGAAAATTTCCGCATCCATCCGTGAAGGCGCTAACGCCTATCTGAAGCGCCAGTACACCATCGTAGCCATTTTCTTTGCCTGCATGTTCGTTATCCTGTGCGCCATGGCTGCCTTCGGTCTGCTTACCTGGTTCGTACCCTTTGCGTTCATCACCGGCGGCTTCTTCTCCGGTCTTTCCGGCTTCATCGGCATGCGCATCGCCACCAAGGCCAACTGCCGCACCGCCAACGCCTGCCGCGACGGCCTGAACAAGGGCCTGCGCGTGGCGTTCTCCGCCGGCTCCGTCATGGGCTTCACCGTGGTGGGTCTGGGCCTGCTGGACATCAGCGTGTGGTTCATGCTGCTGCGCTTCGTGTTCAAGCTGGATGCCGCCAATATCACCAGCGCCATGCTGACCTTCGGTATGGGCGCCAGCTCCATGGCCCTGTTCGCCCGTGTGGGCGGCGGTATCTTTACCAAGGCCGCCGACGTGGGCGCCGACCTGGTGGGCAAGGTGGAAGCCGGTATCCCCGAGGACGACCCCCGCAACCCCGCCGTCATCGCCGATAACGTGGGCGACAACGTGGGCGACGTGGCCGGTATGGGCGCTGACCTGTACGAGAGCTATGTAGGCTCCATCATCTCCGCCTCCGCCCTGGGCGTGGCCGCCTTCTCCGGCGAGGCCTTCAGGGCCATGGCCATCCCCATGGTCATGGCAGCTGTGGGCATCATCTGCTCCATCATCGGCTCCTTCTTCGTCAAGACCGAGGAGAACGCCGACCAGCGTACCCTGCTGAAGGCCTTGTCCCGCGGCACCAACCTGGCCGCCGTGCTGATCGCCATCATCTCCTTCTTCCTGGTGTGGAAGCTGCTGGGCATCGAGCACTGGGGCCTGTATGTGGCCATTCTGTCCGGCCTGGTGGCCGGCGTGCTGATCGGCAAGGCCACCGAGTACTACACCTCCGACACCTATAAGCCCACCCAGGAGCTGAGCAGCAAGAGCCAGACCGGCTCCGCCACCATCATCATCGGCGGTCTGGGCCTGGGCATGCTGTCCACCGCACTGCCCATCATCATCGTGGCCGTCTGCATCCTGCTGGCCTTCTTCCTGTCCGGTGGTTCCACCAACGCCAGCATGGGCCTGTACGGCATCGCTCTGGCTGCCGTCGGCATGCTGAGCACCCTGGGCATCACCCTGGCCACCGATGCCTATGGCCCCGTGGCCGACAACGCCGGCGGCATCGCCGAGATGGCCGGCCTGGAGCCGGAGGTCCGTCAGCGCACCGACGCGCTGGACTCCCTGGGCAACACCACCGCCGCCACCGGCAAGGGCTTCGCCATCGGCTCCGCCGCGCTGACCGCCCTGGCTCTGATGGCCTCCTATATCGAGAAGGTCAAGGAAGTAGGCGCGGCTGACGTTACCTTCAACGATTTCTCCCTGATGAATCCCCTGGTTCTGGTGGGTCTGTTCATCGGTGCCTGCCTGCCCTTCGTGTTCGCCGCGCTGACCATGAACTCCGTGGGCCGTGCCGCCCAGAGCGTGGTTTTGGAGGTGCGCCGCCAGTTCAAGGAGATCGCAGGTCTGATGGACGGCAAGGCCGATCCCGACTACGCACGCTGCGTCGACCTGTGCACCAAGGCCAGTTTGAAGGAAATGGTGGTTCCCACCGTTATCGCCGTGGTCACCCCCATCGTGGTGGGTATGATCCTGGGCTATAAGGGCGTTGTGGGCCTGCTGGCCGGCGCCACCGTCACCGGCTTCCTGATGGCCATCTACATGGCCAACGCCGGCGGTGCATGGGACAACGCCAAGAAGTACATTGAGGCGGGCAACTTCGGCGGCAAGGGCAGCGACTGCCACAAGGCCGGCGTCGTGGGCGACACCGTGGGCGATCCCTTCAAGGATACCTCCGGCCCCGCCATCAACATCCTCATCAAGCTGCTGAGCATGGTCTCCATCGTGTTCGCCGGCCTGGTGGTCAACTTCTCCATCCTGTAACATAACAACATCCATATCACAAATAGAGAACGCCCCGGCCACAGGCCGGGGCGTTCTCTATTTCAGTCTGTCAAAAAACTACCCAAACGCCCCTGTTTCTGCTATAATAGAAGAAACGGGGGTGTTTTACATGGAAGGC
>ENA-UEQL01001138-UEQL01001138.1-human-gut-metagenome-genome-assembly--contig:-NODE-1138-length-18955-cov-5.008264_pt1 | contig 18955 bp, 6 predicted proteins | sample MGYA00242905_ERZ507926 | MGnify/ENA primary metagenome ERZ507926 (study PRJEB26167, sample SAMN06115531) | human gut metagenome | host: Homo sapiens | place: China:Henan | collected 2015-09-09 | study...
GTCATTCTTTCGGCGGGCGGGTTGCGATTTACATTGCGGCAAAGTATCCCGAAAAAGTCGAAAAACTCGGTCTGGGCATCAATTATAAATATTGCGTTTTTCCCGCAATCGACGTTAACCCCGTTATCGGCGCAGATGGAACCAAAATGCTGTATTTCTCGCAGCACGTCAGCTCCATGATTGAAGGTAACCACGTCTGGTGCGTGAAGATGAAAGACTGGATGACGCCCGAATGGGATACTCTCACCCATATTTCTACCGCATCGTACAACATCATTTATCAGGACGGATCGCTTGAAGGAATCTGGGAATACCAGATCGAAACCGACGATCAGTACAACATTATTTACGATGCAAACGGCGAACCCAAGTGGATTTTAGACGATTTGGGCAAAAAAGTTTCCAATAAGACCAAATGGGCCGAAGGAAGCATTAACGAAGGAACCGAAGTTCTGGAACACAACGGGAAGTGGTATTTCACCTATTCTCCGTTCGGTTACGGCTCCCGTTCGTACGCTCCGTACGTGGCCGTTTCGGACAATGCAACCGGACCTTTCAAAAAGCTCGGAACCGCATATTCGCCTATTATAGGTATAGGAAACGAACCCAACGACTATATGTCCGGTACCGGTCACCACGTCTTTATTAAGGCGGGCGACGAACTGTGGATTTTGTATCACTGCTTCTGGAACCCCGTAAACAACGAAAACAATGAAGGAAACTTCCTCGGTCGTTGCATCGGCGTCGACCGCGCATACTGGAAGTACACCCCCGAACTTGGGTACGATATGCTGTACGGTAACGGTCCCACCTACAACCTGCAGCCCAAGCCCGAAACCTACACCGGCTATACCAACGTTGCAAAATACGCAACCATAACCGGGAACGGCGATTACGGCGAAGTAAGCTCGCTTACCGACGGATTGTTCACTTCTCAGCCTTTCTCCCGTCAGTGGGAATACGGCAGCAGCAAGGGAGATCTTCAGGTAAAACTGACCTGGGATAAGCCCGTAACCGTCAGAGCGTTGCTCGTTTACAACAGCGGCTGGTATGATTCCGCATTCAAAAACGTAAACGCAATCAAGTTTAAGCTTGCCGAAAAGCCCGCATGGTATCAGTCAACCGAATTCAACGGCTATTGCTATATAAAAGATCTTCCCACTTTTGCAAACGATTACAACGACGGTGACGCAGTGGTAAGAAAAGGAGCAAACGCTCTTGCCGAATTCGACGAAATCACCATCACCGAGATGACTATTACCATCAAAGCTAACGAAGAAAATCCCAACAAATATACCACCACCAATATGACTACTTACGATAACGATTATTATTCTATAAGACTTGCCGAGTTGTATGTCATGGGTAATGTGGCGGAAGCTCAGGCGTAAGGAGGAGAAATTATGAAAAAAGCATTGAAAATTTTACTCATAAGCTTGCTTTCCGTCCTTTGCGTTCTTACCGTAGTGGCTTGTAACAAAGCTCCTGCCGATAATAATACGCAGGGCGACGCCGGAATTATAGATTATAACGGAACGTATAATCAGAAACATCACGACGCGTTCGGATATTCCCCGGACCTTGAAAATGTAGTAATCGACGGTCATCTCGACGAAGATATCTGGACCGATCCGAATAAAAAATGGTACACCAACTATAAGATCGAAAACCCGAACTTTAAATTTGAAGTTACCACTCACATGACCGACGGCGGTCTTTATATCGCCGCGAAGTCCAACGATAAAGGCATCTTCTTCAACGGAAGAAATTACTTTTTCTCCAACACGTACGTCAAGCTGTATTTCCCCTTGCTTTCGAGAATGTATCAGATCGACGCAAACGGACTTCCTCCGACAGTAGATACCGTAAATATTCGTTCGCGCTACGAAGGAAAGCTTAACGCAAACAACGGCGCGGAAGGTTTCTATGTTGAAGGTTACATCACCTGGAAGCAGCTCGGACTGAATTCCCGTCCGGAATCGGTAAGCATGCTTCCGTCCTACTACTGGAACACAAAGCCCAACACCACGGGTACGGTGCTTCCCACCACGTTCGTTGCGGGAAACGGTTCTGCCGCTCAGGCTCTCAACTTCAACGAAAACGGATATATGGACGCCGACGACGATAAAGCAACTGTCGGAAGTCATAAGTACGGTCTTGCAAAAACCAACGGCTGGCAGGTCGAAAATCCCGGCGAAGACAACGAATCCGTTTTCGCTAAAAACGACCTCGGAAAAGGATATGCAAAGGCTATATTCTTCCGCGATCTCCGCAGCAACAGATTTATGCTCACCACCCGCGTTACCGTAACAGGCAAACAGGGAACGGGAAGAGCAGGACTTCTGATGTATTCGGATAACGTAAACTATCGCGCGTTCGCAATCGAACTTAACGACGATACGCTTATTAAAAACAAGCTCACTTCGTTGCCGATAAGAGGCTACACCAACTATCCGGCAAACATTACTTCTACCACCGTGTTCGCAAACGAACCCGTAAGCACCGAGGACGGCAGAAAAGCCAACCAGTTCGATCTTACCGTATTTGCAAACGCAGGTAACATGTACTATCTCGTAAACGGCAAATTCGTTTATTCCGAAGAAGCTATTTACATTCAGGACGCATTCGCAGGCTTCTATGCTTACAACGCCGACGTCGAGTTTACCAACTATCAGGCAAAGGCGTTCGCGGACGAAAAGGAACTTAAAGACGAAATTTCCAAGTACGTCTATACCGTAGAAATCAAAAACGAAAACGTAGCAAACGCAAACGCGTCTCTTTCTCAGATCGCTACCGCAAACGACGGTACCGGCAGCATCGACGTAAACGTCGTGTTCCGCGCTCCCAGAGATTACGGCAACAACAACTTCAAAACGTACGAACTTACCAAGTTCGAATACGAAGTAGTTGAAACCGGCGAAAAGGTAGATCTGCTTAAAGACTTCAAGGCAAATGCGGTTGCAGGTCACTACACTATTAAAAACATTCCCGGAAACATCGTCATAACCACAGGCGGAGCCGAAAGAAAGGAAGCTATCGAACTCGTTACGCTTAAAGGCGGCGTGTACGAAAAGCAGACCGGCGACGGCATAAGCTCGGTATCCATCGCGCTTTACGGAAGCGGTGCCGAATCGAGATTCAACATTTCTTCCGAAAACCTCAACTACAAGATAGTCGATGAAAACGGCGATCCCGTTCTTGACAAAGACGGCAAGGAACAGTACGGCTCGTACGGCGGATATTTCTCCGTTCGCGTACCGGCGGGCAACACTTGGACGTTCGACGCAAGCAAGAGCGGCTATCGTCCCATTAAAGGCGTGAAGCTCAACGGCGGTGCAGTAGTCGATAAAAATATGGGCAGCGATAAAGACGCGTCCGTATTCGATAAATATGCAATGTTGTCCGCGGTTGTCGGCGGTACCGCAAGATCCGCAGACGACGCAAGATATAACGCCGAAACCGGTGAATACGAGTCTGCAGGCAACTTCACCAAGTCGTCCGCACCCGGCGTATACTGGGATATGTCCGAAGAAGAAAACGGTAAGGTAGTATTTACTTCTACCAACACCGGTTCGTCCAATATCTTCTACTCCGGTAAAACCGCAGCCGAATATCAGGTTGCATACGTAGAACTTACCAACCAGACCGACTATATGGCGTTCCAGTCCATCGAGGATGACCCTGCAGTCGGATTCGTAATCAGCAGCAGTACCAACAGCGTGTTCTGCGGATTGCGCCAGACCGGTATTCGTATTCTTCCCACCTCCAGCTGGTCGGATCATATCGACATCAACGGTCTTATCAATCCCACCTGGAAAGGCGGTATCGCAACCATTGACCGTAGCGATAACGGTAAGGTTGTCGGCATCCCCGCCATGGGTAACGGAAGCGTAAACCGCGTACCGCTTAACGGTCAGACCTTCACCACCAGCTTCCTTATGATCCGCAGAGGCGGTAACGTCTATCTGTATGCGTCAAACGGAAGAGCCGGTCTCACGGAAGATAGCACGGCAGACGAACTGCTTGAAAAAATGGAGCCTTTCTATCACGGCTACATCGAACAGGCTCAAGGCGTCGCTGCAATCGGCTTCGGTATCACCGTCAGCTACAACCTGCGTATCGATTTTGAAAATTACTGGATCCTCGCAGGACAGTCGGCGGCAAGCAAGTTTGCAGACGAACTTATCTCCAGCGAACTCACCGTGGAAGGCAACGAAAACGAAATTGTAGACATCCGTAGCGACGGATTGCTCAGCCTTGACAAAAAAACCGGTAAGGGAAGAATAGCTTCCGATTCCAGCATTGTGTTTACTGCAAATAACGAAATTCCGGAAGGAAAAGTGCTTTGCGTATCGGTTAACGGCTCCAACGTTTATCTCAGCAAGAAAGGCGAAGAGGGAACGTTTGCAATGGGCGCGGAAAAAACCGACGTAAACGTTAAGGTTGCTCTGATCGAGGCCGGACGAGTTTCCGGAACGCTCGCATCGGGCGGAAAGCCTTTTGCAAAAGCAACGGGTAAAATTATCGACGCCGAGAACGGTAACGTCGTAACCACGTTTGTTACCGATTCCGAAGGTAAATTCAGCCTGATGGTCGAGAAAAATCGCAAACTTGTCGTCAATGCCAACATTAACGGCTATGCAATGGAAAACAAGACCTTCACCGTTACGGGAAGCGCGCTCAGCCTCGGAACTCTCGAATTTACAAAGCTTATCGTAGGACAGAAGGTTGGAACGCTTACTACAACAAACGGAATGGAGTATGGTATCGATAATGAAAACTATCACGGCGCTTATGCCCATTGGGTAACCTCTTCCCAGGGCGACACCTCACTTACCATCAACCCCGAGTATAACAACAAAACCGATTTCGTGCTTTCGTTCAGCTATGTTCGTTCGAGCGCTGCCGAAAACGGAGTAGGAAACATCAAGGACGAAGCCGACCTCGGATTTGGTATCGTAATGTCAGGTGACGATGCGTCTTACGTTCAGTTCCTCAACATCGGAACAGGATACAGATTCCTGCGTCCCAGCTGGGGGGGAAGACTCGAACAGCGCGGAGTAGGCAGAGTTAACTTTGCTGCAACCTCGATTCCTCTTGACAATTATGCACAGGTCAAGATAATCAAAAAGGGTGGCATGCTTTATATGCTCAGTAAATACTCTACCGACAGCGAGTATAAGCTTTCCGTTGCTCACAGAATGGTAAACGAAAGCGGAGCTCCCATTCTTGCCGGTCAGGTTGCGTTTGCAATCAAGATGACCGTTACAGGCGGTACGTATCTCAACCTCACAATGTTCGATATCAAGGTAGAAGAGTTTAACGACAGCACCGCTTCGGAAATTTACGCTAACGTTACCATGCAGCAGACAGCCGGCGGAACTATCGCAGTCGAAGGCAAAACCGAAGGCAGCGTGAGAGTGGAAAACGGCGGCAACGTTAAAGTTACCGTAACTCCCGACGCAGAAAAGAAGGTTTCAGCTCTTCTCGTAAACGGCGAAAAAGTAAGCCTCGGCGACTACACCGGCGGCGTGCTTGAAACCACCGTTACCGCAAACGGAAACGTCACCGTTACCGCCGAATATACGGCTGTTACGTACAAGACTGTCGTCAGCGGAATTACTCTGCAACAGCAGAGCGTCAAGTACGTCAAAGTAACCGACGCCAAGGGTATAAGCAAGATTTACAAAGTCGTAAAACTTGAAAGCGCGTTCACCGAAGAAACCGCACTGCTCAACGCCAACGACAAAACCGTAACTCTGCTTTTGCCCAAGGGAACTTATACCGTAACTATGTGCAAAAATGCTTCCGGTTCCGACGTGATAGGAAATCCGTTCACGGGAATAGAAGCTAAATAAAAAAGTCGTTCCGAAAAAACGGAATTCAAAAAAGAGAGCAAGGCACAACCCGCCTTGCTCTTTTTTTATGGTTTAATGCTCGTTTGATTGCTTGTAGCCGTGCGGAGAACACCGCTTTTATGAGAAAAAATTTCTGTCCTTTCGCTTAATATGGATATGTTTTGATGAAAAATAAAAACCTTATTCCGCAGAGCGGGAATTGCTCCCGCCACATTATAATACGTGCGACAGCAGGGTCGGTATAAAAATAGAACCGTTTGGTAGGGGCGAACTGTGTCCGCCCGCCCTGTCCATGTACAATTAAAAACAAACCATTTTTGTATCAAAATCAGCACTATCGGTTTTTTGCTTGACAGTTCGCATTGTTTGATTGTATAATAAATATGATTCTCGAAAATCATATTTAATAATCAGGAGGCGCATGATGAAGAAAAAACTGTCGATTGTTATTGCGATTATTTTGACGCTTGCATTGTCGCTTGCATTCACAGGTTGCGATAACGACACATCAAAAACCGAAGACTACGGCACTCTTACCGTGGCAAATGTAACGCTTGCAGAGGGAGAGGAAAAGAATCTTGAAATAACTTTTTCCAAGCCCGAAAAAGCCGAACCTGTCGAATATACGTTCGAAGGCGACGCAATCGAAATCAAGGACGGCAAGATAAAGGCACTTAAAGGCGGAGAAACGGTCACCGTTACCGCCACAACCGCGCACCACACCGCGACTTTCACCGTAACTATCGCCGAAGATTACGGCACTCTTACCGTAAACGATATCGAGGGCGTTATGGAAGGCACTACCGGCGTGGATATCGAATACACCTTTTCCAATCCCGCTTATGCAGAAGAAATCACATATACTTTTGACGGAAACGATATCGAAATCGTAAACGGAAAAATTAACGTTCTCGTCGGTGGGAAAACGGTAACCGTTACCGCAAAAACCTCTCACCACGAAACGACTTTTACCGTTACCACGCTTATCGATTACGGCGAACTCAACTTTACCGACGTATACGCATGGGTAGGCTATCCTGCTTCCGAGCTGGATTATGAATTCAGCAAGCCCGAAAGAAAAGAAGCTTTCACCTATAAATACGACGCTACAAAACTTACTATCGACGCCGAAAAGAACACTGTAAAAGCACTTGTTGCAGGCGATGTGGAAGTTACCGTCGAAAGCGAGCATTTCGCGGATAAATTCACCGTTCACGCCGAACAGGTCAACAAAAACGACGCTTGCTACACGGTTCCTGCCGATTTCAATACTCGTATTGCAGGTAAACTTGCCGAATATCGCAATAAAGGCAACGACGGACACACCACGCTGTTCATCGGCGACTCGTTCTTCGACGAACGCTGGTTCTGGACCGATTTCAACCGTACTTATGCCGGCAAAGACGCGCTTATAGCGGGCGTCAGCAGCTCCACAACGTACGATTGGGAACATTTTACCCAAACTTTCCTTAAAAACGTTTCGCCCAAGCAGATAGCAATGCACATGGGTACCAACAACGTGTACGACGATAAAAAGAGCGCAACCGAAACGGTAAGTTCGTTGCAGCGTATGTTCTATCTCATGCACGATGCTATGCCCCAAACGCATATCTATTGGTTCAACATTTCGCAGCGCAGCTACGGCGACAGCGAAATCGGTATCGTGGCTACCGTCAATTCCACAATGAAAAAGTGGGCGGCAAACAGAGAATGGATCACTCTTATAGACACCAGCAGTAAGCTTACCAACGACATGTTGCGCGACAACGTTCATCCCAAGCTCGAATACTACAGCGTGTTCGTAAACGCGCTTAAAGACGCAGGCGCGGTAATCGAAGATGCTCCCGTAAAGGAAGGAGTGGGCTTCACCGCAGGAACCTATAATAAAGATGCAAAAACCTTCAATCTCAAAACGAATGCCCGCACGAGAGCATATCTTATGGACGGCGCAAGCGAATACTCAGGCAACTTCGTCGTATCCGGCACCGCCAAGACTTCTGCAAACGGCAATAATCCCTGGACGGAATTTATCATAAACAAAGCTCCCGCAGACGACTGGTTCTCGGCCGCCAACGCGCTCCCCGTTTCCAATATCACGTTTGCAAGTAACGGCAATTCCGCAATCTGGGGCTACAAAGCAGCCGGCGGAAGAGATACGCTTGCTACGGTTGACATTACTTCGTATACATTTACCGTTATCGCTTACAACGGCAGCGTGCTGTTCAAAGTCAACGACAGCGTAAAGGTGTACACCGATACCGATATTAAGGATACTTATTTCGGATTCGGTACCGAAAACGCAGAACTCGGCATCACCAATCTTTCTGTCACGATAAGCGACGACGTAGCAATCCGCGCAAAATACGACCAACTTGCACCCACGCCCAGCGCTTCCATCGAAGATTTAGACAGAACGGTAGATCATCGCATATACGAAGGGGCGTGGACTGCCGAATATAAAGGTAAAATTCTTAACCGTAACTACGTTATTTCAGGAAAAATCGACGTAACCGCAGTCGGAAATAATCCGCATATCCACTTTAAATTCGACGGAGACGGCAACAGAATTCTTCTGTGGGATAACCCCGGCGACGGTTCGCTTAAATTGAAATGCGCCGTAAACGGTAACTATGACGCGCTCGGTACCGTGCCCGATAACGCAAAATATCAGATTAAGTCGGGCGAAAAGCTTACTATCACCTGGAAACTTGTAGCCACCGATAACGATGCGTATTTATATCTCAACGGCGAACTTCGCATGGTGTGGAAAAATATCCCCGGAAATTCGGTTAATCTCAGCTCCGAAGCCGTAGCTTGCAAGTTCTACGATATGACTGCCAAAACGCTTGCCGACGATAAAGCCGAATACGAAAAAATAATTTCGGATATGCAGCCCACAATCGACGCATACAAAAATAATGCCGCAGGAGTATACCGCGCGTAAAACAAAAATGTAATTAAAAACAAAAAAACTCGTTCTTCTCGTATGAAAAGAGCGAGTTTTTTGCCGTTAAAAAGGCAATTATGTAGGGTTTATTTGCAGCAGTTGTTTGCTCCGCAGCAGCAGTTCATAAGCAGGTAAAGCATAATAATGTCGCAGCAGTCGCAGCCTCTGTCGCATCCGCGGCAACCGCCGCAGTTATCGTTGCATCCGCCGCCGCAGCAGCACATCAGCAAAATAAGCCATATGATGTCGTTGCAACCGCAATTACAGGTGTTGAACATGGTTTTTTCCTCCCGTCAAGAATTTTTCTTTCGCTCGAAGAACAGGCGGTTCGGGCGCCCGGAAAACCGCTTTTATCGAGGAGAGCAACCTGAGTCTTCAGGACTTTTTTCTTTCGCGCTTTTTTAAGTCTTTAGTGCTTTTACGGATATCCTACTCTATAATATTGCCGAAAAAAAGAAAAGGTGCAAAAGATTATTATATTTCCGCCCGGAATAAAATATGTTTCGTTTGACAAAACGCACAAAAAAAACTATAATAGAGATAATACAAGTAATTTCGGAGATCAGAAAATGTCAGAAAACAAGTTGACTATGGATAAACTGGTTGCGCTCTGCAAGGGCAGAGGCTTTATTTTTGCCGGCAGTGAAATATACGGCGGGCTTGCCAACACCTGGGACTACGGTCCTCTGGGCGTCGAACTCAAAAACAATATCAAGCGCGCATGGTGGAAAAAATTCGTGCAGGAAAACAGATATAACGTCGGCTTGGACGCCGCTATTCTCATGAATCCGCAAACCTGGGTGGCAAGCGGTCATCTTGCAGGATTTTCCGATCCGCTTCTCGATTGCAGAGAGTGTCACGAGCGTTTCCGCGCCGATAAACTCATCGAGGACTGGTGCTCGGAAACGGGCTTTGCATTAAGTAAGCCCATCGACGCGTTCACGCAGCCGGAAATGAAGACTTTCATCGAAGAGCACAACATTCCCTGCCCCACCTGCAAGCATCACAACTTCACCGACATACGTCAGTTCAACCTGATGTTCAAAACCTTCCAGGGCGTAACCGAGGACGCGAAAAACACCGTTTATCTGCGACCCGAAACCGCTCAGGGTATTTTTACCAACTTCGTAAACGTTCAGCGTTCGTCGAGAAAGAAAATGCCGTTCGGTATAGGTCAGATAGGTAAGTCTTTCCGTAACGAAATCACACCCGGAAACTTCATTTTCCGCGTGCGCGAATTCGAACAGATGGAACTCGAATTTTTCTGCAAACCCGGAACCGACCTCGAATGGTTTTCTTACTGGCGCAATTTCTGCCACGAATGGCTGCTCTCGCTCGGATTTAAAGACGAAAACCTGCGCCTTCGCGACCACGATCCCGAAGAGCTCTGCTTCTACAGCAAAGCGACCACCGACTTTGAATTTTTGTTCCCGTTCGGATGGGGCGAACTGTGGGGCGTTGCCGACAGAACCGACTACGACCTGTCGCAACATCAGAAAGTATCGGGCAAGGATCTTACGTACTTCGATCCCGAAACCAACGAACGCTATATTCCGTATGTAATCGAACCCAGCCTGGGTGTGGAACGTACCGTTCTTGCAGTTCTCTGCAACGCGTACGACGAAGAAGTGGTAGACGCCGAGAAAAACGACGTTCGTACCGTGCTTCACCTGCATCCTGCGCTCGCGCCCGTCAAGGCTGCCGTGCTTCCGCTTTCCAAAAAGCTTGCCGAGCCTGCTCAGAAGGTTGCCGACGAACTGGGCAAATATTTTAACGTCGAATACGACGAAACCGGCTCCATCGGTAAACGCTATCGTCGTCAGGACGAAATCGGAACTCCGTATTGCGTTACCGTGGACTTCGACACGCTTGAAGATAACGCCGTCACCGTGCGCGACCGCGACACCATGCAGCAGGTTCGCATGCCGATTTCACAGCTTAAAGCGTATCTCGACGAAAAATTGTTCTTCTGAAAATAACGACAAGCCTTCTCGTATCTGCCTGAAAACGGGAAGGCTTATTTTGTAAGTTTACGGCGGAGGAAAAGGATGAAAAAAAGATTGTATCTATCGTTTTTGTGTGCGCTTGCGGCTACTTTATCGGTCGTAAGTTTCTGTTCGTGTAAAATCAACGGTGCGCCGGATAACGAGTGCGTTCACTCGTGGGGCGATTATACGATAACTGCTTCGGCAGGCTGCGAAACGCCGGGCGAAAGACAACGCGTCTGCTTAAAATGCGGAGAAAAACAGAAAGAAACGACGCCTGCGCTCGGTCACGACTTAAAAATCGATAAAGAAGTTAAGCCTTCGTGCGTTAAAGACGGCTTGAGCGAAGGTAAGCATTGCGCTCGCTGCGGGGAAATAATCGAAAAACAGCAGATTATCCCTGCTGTCGGACACGAATACAGTGATTTTATAATCGAAAAACAACCCTCGTGTACGCAAGACGGATTAAAATATCGCAAATGTCGAGTGTGCGGGGACAAAACCGAAATTACCGTTATGGAGCCTGTCGGGCATTCATATTCCGATTACATTTACAACGATGACGCAACCTGCATTGCCGACGGAACCAAAAGCGCGCGCTGCACGGCGTGCGGAAAAACCGACACCGTAACGGCGCAAAACACTGCGCTCGGACACGATACGGCAACCGACGCGGGTTATGCCCCCACGTGCGTGGATAACGGACTTACCGACGGCGCTCATTGTCGTCGTTGCGGCGAAATTCTTTGTGAAGGTAAACCTATTCCCGCTCTCGGACATGACAGGATTGCTCTTAACGCAAAACAGCCGACGTGTACCGAAAACGGTTTGACAGAGGGCGAAAAGTGCGCTCGTTGCAATAAAATTCTCGTTCAGCAAAGAACGGTGCCTGCGCTCGGACACGATAAGGCAGAACTTGCGGCTGTTGCGCCCACATGCACGATAAACGGACTTACCAAAGGCGAAAAATGCAATCGCTGCATGCAAATACTTACGGAGCAGAAGGTATTACCCGCGCTCGGGCATAATTATAAAGAAACCATGGTGCCTTTTACGTGTATTGACGACGGTTACACCTTACACAGGTGTTTGCGTTGCACCGCCGAATATAAGTCGGACGTAGTTGCGGCTCATCATGTGTGGAACATGGAAAATGCCACATGCGGCGCGGACAAAACCTGCACTGTGTGCGGAAAAGTAGGCGAAAAGGCAACCGGCAGACATTTGTTCAAGGACGGAATATGTTCGGTTTGCTCTTACAAGTGCGGCCATGATTATAATATAGAATATAAAGAAGCGACCTGTACCGAAAAAGGGTACAAAACGGAGACGTGCAAAATTTGCGGCGTAACGAGAAAAACCGAAACGAGCGACGCGCTCGGACACGACGGTAACGTAGTTTGCGCCCGTTGTAAAACTCGCATAATCCCCGAAAACTTTTTCGTCGACGCGCTTTTGTCTTCGCTCGGCGGCGATTACAACGTTCAGATTCAAGGAAAGTTGTCTGACGATGAAAAATCTCCGGGCATAATACTCAGGATGTGGCGTTACGATAACGGAAACGAGTTTATCGAGCTTTCGTTAACCGTTCCGCATGATTCTTTTTCGGAAACCGCCGTTATAAGCGTAAAAAACGAGAGCGGCAGAATTTATGCCTCCTGCAAAGCAACAGTCGTCACCCATTCGGTAAAGACAGAAGAGGGGCAGTCGATAACTGTTAAAAACGAGCAGTATAAAGCAATTTCGAGCGTTGAAGAAATTGTAAATTATTCGGTTATTCCGCAACAAATCCGCCCGATTGTTAAAAAACTGCTTGATTTCGGAAGCGACGAACGCGCGTTTATCGTGGCGCTTGCCCGAAAATATCCCGCCCGGGTCGAAAAGGCGGGCGAATATCTGGCAAACAATATGTCTTTCGCGAGTTATGCCGACGGTGTTAGTATAGAAATGAACGAAAAGGCGGACGCTTTCAGGCAAAAAGTCTTTGCCTTTACGATTGAAGAGTTTTATAACGATATTTTCGGAGCGGGCGAATTTGCTCTCACTATCGAAACGCTTAAAAAATCGGACGATCAAACCGATATCCGCTATCTTTCTTTTCTCGAAAAAAACCGCGGTAAAACAGTCTGCGAGGCTGCAAACGCCTTTTTCGGCGGCGTAATCCCGTCAAAAAGGATAGAAGACACGCTGTCGCATTTTCTCGGTTATGAAAACGGCGCACGCAGTGTTATAAATGCCGATTATGTCGACGGAAGCCTGGTAAGAGTGCTTTTTTCGGCACAGATGGCGCAAGGACGCGAGGGCAGCGTGCAGTTTTTGTCCGACGCGGGAGAGGAGAAAAAAATAACTCTGTCGACTGCCTCGGACGAAATAAAAACGCGCGAACTTTCTTCCGCGGAGCAGAAGGCGCTATTCCGCAATCACACACTGTCGTATAATGCCGAACAAAGCCGTTTCGAGCTTAATTCGACGTTTAACATCGTAAGCCGTATAGTGGTTGACGAAAAGACCGGCAAAAGCTACGTTATTTCGCTTGAAAAATATGTTTCGGCGTTTACCGTAGACGCCGTTCCTGCGGTCGAAGTGTGGAAGAAGGATTGTTCGGGCTACGAAGCGCATATCTACGCGTTCGATTTTTACGGAACCGAAAGCGTAAGCGCGACAGCGTACGAACTTAAAGACAATAAAATCGGAGCAAAGATAAATCTCTCTTCCGATCGGCAAGCCCTGATACTTGCCGCTTTGTCCGACTATACCGCCACGGAGCCGTACGAAAAACAGATTTCGCTGCGCCGCGAAGTCCGGCTTATGAAAAACGTCGATACGGGCGTGTTTACGATCATTCCCGAGAGTGAGGAAGTCGATTCGGCAACGCACCATAACTATATATTAAATAAGGATAAAAGCACAGTCGGCGACGGTTGCGGAACCGCTGCCGCGGACGTATTTGTCTGTTCGGTTTGCGGCGATGAGTATACGGTGTATAAAACGATTGCTCACAACCGGAATTACAATTTGTCGTACGAGTTTACGGGAAATAAAAACGATTGCGAAAGCGGCGTTACGATAAAATATTCCTGTCCCGATTGCAACGTCGAAGTAAAGAGCGTTCGGACTACAAGTCATGTACCTCTATTAAAGTACGAAAGTTTTTCCGTATACGGATTGTGCGATAAGCATTCGGTTGAAAGCCTGTCCTGTCCGTGCGGAAAGCAATCGTATCTTTCGCCGAAAGATAAAAAAGGCAATAATTACGAACAGCCCGAGTGTAAGTACATAAAAACCGAAAAGTCCGGTTCTCTTTTTGTCCGGGTCAGTGCTTTTAAATGCCCCGACTGCGGAATGCTTGCCGAAATACGCGATGTCGTTTCGGGTAAAACCGATATGCCGCTAAGCCGTACGATTACGATAGGAAAAGGCAGATTGAGCGGAGTCGATCTCGTTTTCGATAGGACTTTCCGCTCGGTAAAGACGGATTTTCAATCGGATTCAAAATAAATTATTTTACAAATTGCTATATTGAGATAAATAAGCGATAACGCTTGCCATAAACCAAAACGTGTGATATACTATATCGGTCCGTACGGAATTCCGACGGAACAAACTAATATTTTTTCAAATTGTGGGCTATCGCTTTTACGCGAAGTCCAACGGGAGTTAAAAATGAATAAAACAGCAAAAGAAGTCGTCTGGTACGCAACTGTCTGCGCGCTTACCTTTGTCGCAAGACTGCTCGATCACATGGTTACGGGTTTTCTGCCCATCAATGCGGCAATCGTCACGCTTACCGTCGTGTATGTCTGCATTCTCCTAAGACCTACTTTCGTAAACGCGCTTGCAACCGGAGCGGTATTCGGAATAATGTCGCTTGTGACAAGCGTGATGTACCCGGGCGGGTTTACACAGTATTTTGTCAACCCTCTCGTGTCCGTCTTGCCGAGAATGGCAGTGGGGGTATCCGTGTGGGGCGTATATCGCCTTATAAGAATGCTCGGCAAATGGGCTGAAATACCGGCCATGGTAATATCCTGCGCGGTGGGCTCGTGCGTTAACACGTTCTGCGTAATGACTATGATTTTCTTTTTTATGCGAGCGACAAACGACGTCACGTATTCGTACGTGTTCGGGCTGGTAACGCTCAGCAATTTTCTGTTCGAACTTATTCTGCCCGCGGTTATAGTCCCCGGCATAGCGTTCGGCGTAAAAAGGGGACTGCGCGGCGTCTACGGCGATTGTGAAAATAACAAGCCCGATGACCAACAAAACGGAGAAGAAAAATGATTCTTGCCATAGATATAGGTAACACCAACATAAAACTCGGCGTGTTCGACGAAGGAAAACTTGTGCATTCGCTGCGCTTATCCTCGTCCAATCGCAAAACCGCCGACGAGTACTATTATACTATAAAGAATATGCTGTCCGGCATTGTGGACTTTTCCGAGATAACCGGAGCTATCATGTCCAGCGTAAACCCGCATCTTAACTATACCGTCGAGCATATGATCACGCATTATTTCGGAGTAAATCCGATAATAGTGGGCGGCGGCATAAAAACCGGGCTTAACATCAAGTACGACAACCCCAAGGAAGTGGGCGCCGATCGTATAGTAAACAGCGTTGCCGCTTATTCCACTTACGGCGGACCTTGTATAGTGGTGGATTGCGGAACGGCAACCACGTTTAACGTTATTTCCGAGAAAGGAGAATTTCTGGGCGGCGCGATAAGTTTCGGGCTTAAATCCGCAGCGGAAGCACTCGGTTCGTCGGCGGCAAAACTGCCCATTGTCGAACTGGTTACGCCCGACAAAGTAATAAACAAATCCACTATTACAAATATGCAGTCCGGCATAGTTTACGGCTACGTCGGATTGGTGGAATATATGGTTCGCGCGATAAAACAAGAACTGGGCGCGCCCTCGGTCAAAGTGGTGGCAACCGGCGGACTCAGCGAAATAGTAAGCGCGAAAAGCAACGTGTTCGATTACGTCGACCGCACGCTGACGCTCAGAGGACTGGCGTATCTGTACAAACTCAACGCCTGACGCGGGCGAAAACGCTTAGGGTTTATTCTGATTTTTCGCCGTTGAAAAATAAAATCCGGCTCTTTGTCCGACGCGGAATGCCGCCAAAAAGCCGTGTCCTGATAAAATTTACATAAAAAGTGAAAATTCAGATAATAATATCTTTGATAAACGCAAAAAAACGATTGACAAATCTTTCGTAAAAGGCTATAATTATTGCGTTACTATATGTATAAATCTACTATTCCAGGAGATACATGAATGAAGAAACTTAAAAGACTTTTGGCTGTCGTATGTTCGCTCGCACTTGTAGCGGCTTTGGCAGTCGGCAACATGGGAATCGTTGCGCTGGCAGTAACCGGCGGCGGCGAGGACACCGCTGATTACAAATTCAGCGTGGAAGTAGCCGAATCGGTCGTTTACGGACAGGCTTTTGCAGTTAACGCCGCAGAAGGTTACACCGTTAAGGTTACCGATCCCAGCGGCAAAGAAACTGCTGTGGAAAGCGGCAAAGTAACTGCCAACCAGCTCGGCAACTATGTCGTTACCTATTCCAAAGACGGAATGGAGTATACTTTCAAAGTCAACAGCAAGATGGAAGATACCTACGAGCTGTATGTCGGCGAAGTAGTAAACGGCATTATGTACACTGTAGCAGATATTCCCACCTATGCAGGAAAGGGTACGGAATACAACATTCCGTCCGCTTATCTCGTTAAAACCGAAAACGGCGTTTCTACCGTCGTAGGCGAAAAAATCGCTCCCGCTCTCAGCGGCGTAGCAAACGAGAAGACCGACAAAGGTTACAAGTTTACCGAAGCGGGTACTGCTTTCGTTCGTTACGAAACCACCGTTGCAGGCGGATCCAAGGTTCTTTCCAAGGACTACGAAATCCAGGTTCAGAGCGCGCTTAAGGACGACAGAAAGCCCACTATCACCGTGACCAACTTCCCCAAGACCGCTCAGCTTAAGAGCAAGCTCACTCTGCCCACCGCAACCGTTTCCGACGATTACGACAAGACCGTTAAGGTTGAAATCTCGGTTAAGGATCCCGACGGCAACTCTCTTAAAGAAGCGGTTGTTGACGAAAAAACCGGATTTGCAACTTCTTTCACCGAAAACGCTATCTATTTTGACGCTGCCGCAAACAAAACTTATGTCGGCGAAGGCAAGACCGTTCTCGGCGGAACCTATTTCTATCCCGCAACCAAAGGCGATTACAAAGTTACCTATAAGGCTGTCGACGACGCAGGCAATGCCGCAGACGTGTTGGAATACACCGTAGCGGTTTCCGACGGAAAGGCGCCCGTTATCACTTTCGACGCAACCACGCTTCCCACCAACTGGGGCTGGAAGTCGGTTAAAAACAAGACCGAAGAGCTTGCAGACAATTCGATTGTTTTCGGTATGCCCGAATTCTACGATAACGACACCGCAACCGCTGAGCTTGTCGTGACTCTCACCGTCACCGATCCTCAGGGAAAGACAGTTGCTCGTTTCGACAATATCAACACCGATAAAGACGTTGAATACACGTCCACCAACAGCGTGTTCAAGACTGCTCCCAAGTACACTTTCAAAGCAGACGCTAAGTCGTTTACCTTCGATATCAAGTCGTACGTAGAAGCAATCAAGAGCTCGATGGAAGAGGCTCAGGAAACTTATTCGTATGCAGTTACCGGCAACTACAGCGTTGTTTATACCGCTAAAGATAAAACCGGCAACACCGCAAGCACTTCCACCTATTATATCAACGTTGTAGAAGACTATGCCGACGAAACCGAGCCTACCGTAACCGTTAATAATGCTCCCGAAAGAGTAGTGGTTAAAAAAGGCGCTACGTTCACCGTTCCGGCAGCTACGTTCTATTCCAAGGAAGACAGCAACCTCACCACTTCGTACACTCTGACCTCCGGAGAAAAATCCATCGACGTCAAGAGCGAAGAAGTGCTCGATTGCACCGATACCAAAATCGGCGAACTCGAAGTAACCGGCGAAACCGTTACCCTTACCGCAACCGCTAAGTCCGCTGCAGGTAACGTAACCACTAAAGAAATCACCATCAAGGTTGTTAAGGCTTCCGCTAAGGAACTCAACTACGACGTTGTTCTCGTTAAGAACGAAGACGCAGATCTGCGTTGCGGCCTAGGCGAAATCAACTACGGTACTCTTAAGATCGGCGATATCCCCGCAAGCGAAGTTAAAAACGTCGGCGTGGAACTCGGCATCAAGACCTCCGAAGGAATCTATCTCACTCAGTTCAGTGCTGAAATCTATTGGGCCGACAACACCAAGATCGTAAGAAACATCACCTTCATTCCTACCACCGAAGGAACCTATTATCTCGAAGTTCGCGTATTCGACGTTTACGGCAACAACTCCGTAAGAATGTATCCCATCGAAGTTGCTCCCAAAGCAGATTCCGACTCCAGACCCACCGGTCCGTCCGCAGGAACTCTGCCTACTTCCGCAAACATCTATACCACCGTTGAACTTGTAAACAGCACTTTCACTCTCAACAACTACAGCACTTACGTTAAGGCTGCAGACGAAGACGTGTATCTTGCAACCGCTCACGAAATCAGCGGCGGAAGATTCAGCCTCATGGGTGAAGACTTCGTAATGATGACCGCAGGCACCTACAAAGTTACCGATAAGCCGCTCATCGTCACCACCACCGATTACACCAAGGATTATCAGAGCAGTGTTGCAGGCTACGAAGCTTGGCTCAACAGCTACGCAATCGAAAAGAAGAGCATCATTGCAAATCAGGATAGCAATATTACTTTTGAAACCGTAGGAGCATCCGTTCCCGCATACGTTAAGGAAGTTAATTCCGAAGTTACCCTGCCCGCTATGATCGCTTATAACTCCGTTGAAAACGCAAAGAAGGAAGACGTTAAAGTAGAAGTTACTCATTCTTCCGGCGTTGAAATGAAAGTTACCGAACAGGCTGACGGAACCTACACCTTCAAGCCCAACTCCAACGGATCTTATACCGTTAAGTACACTGCATCGGTCGGCGGCAGCAGCGATACCGTAAGCTTCACTGTTAAAGTGGGCGACATCAACGCTCCCGAATTTACCGTTGCAGAGCACGCAAAGACCGCTAAGGTCGGCGCGAAATTCGAATTCAACGCAATC
>ENA-UEQL01001139-UEQL01001139.1-human-gut-metagenome-genome-assembly--contig:-NODE-1139-length-18953-cov-8.001113_pt1 | contig 18953 bp, 19 predicted proteins | sample MGYA00242905_ERZ507926 | MGnify/ENA primary metagenome ERZ507926 (study PRJEB26167, sample SAMN06115531) | human gut metagenome | host: Homo sapiens | place: China:Henan | collected 2015-09-09...
AGCGTCGCAATCGAAAAAGGTTTTCAGGGCGGCGGCGACGCGCTCCGCGAAAAGGGCGTCGATCTTCTCTCGCTTGCGATAGTCGAGAGCATGGAAGACGGAAAGATAGTCTTCCGCAACAACTGAATACGATTTACAGCCAAGGGAAAGTGATGAACTTACTAAGTTATAATTACCCGAAAGGGTACGGAGGTATTTTTTATAATGAAAAAATTTATCACACTTTTGCTCGCCGTAGTAACGGCAGCTACCTGCTGCTTTGCGTTTGCCGCATGCAACCCCGGTGAGAACAAAACCGAAAAAACCAAAGTCGGTCTCATCACTCTGCACGACGACAACTCGACGTACGACAAAAACTTCATCGACGCTTTCAAAGCCGCTTGCGAAAAGACCGGCGTAGAAGCCGTTATCAAAACCGGTATCGGCGAAGACGAAGGCTGCACCACCGCAGCAAACGAACTGGTTGAAGAAGGTTGCAAATTTGTGTTTGCCGATTCCTTCGGTCACGAAGAATTTCTGAGAGTCACCGCAGCCGAACACACCGACGTTCAGTTTGCTCACGCAACCGGAACCTCGATGCAGAACGACACCACTCTCACCAACTTCCACAACGCTTTCGCTAACATCTACGAAGGAAGATTCCTCGCAGGCTATGCCGCAGGTCTTAAGCTTAAAGAAATGTACGCCGCAGACAACACCATCGCAAAAGACGGAGTTATCACCGTCGGTTACGTAGGCGCTCATCCCTATGCCGAAGTTAAGTCCGGCTATACTTCCTGGCTGCTCGGCGTAAGAAGAGCAATGGAAGGAGTTGAAGGCGTTACCACCGTCAACATGAAAGTTAAGTTCACACTCAGCTGGTACGAAGAAACTCTGGAATCGAATGCAGCAACCGCTCTTATCGACCAAGGATGCGTTCTTATTTCCCAGCACGCAGACTCCTGGGGCGCACCCAAGGCTTGCGAAACCAAGAACGTCCCCAACGTTTCCTACAACGGCAGCACCGAATCCCAGTGCCCCAACACCTTCATCGTTTCGTCCAGAATCAACTGGGAACCCTATTTCGAATATGCAATCGGATGCGTTCTGAACGGTACCGCAATCGCTAAAGACTGGACCGCAGGCATGGGCAACGACCTTTACAGCGGCTCGGTTTGCCTCAGCTCTTTCGGCGCAAAGGCACCCGCTAAGGGAACCGAAGAAGCAGTTGCGGCTGTCGCAGCTCAGCTTAAAGCAGGCACCATGAAAGTATTCGATACTTCCAAGTTTGCAATCAAGGATTATGCAGGCGGCGCTTTCGCAGCTCTTACCGACGTTACCAAAGACGAAAACGGCAAGATCACCGCTGCCAAGCAGAACGGCGTGGAAGTTATAAAGACCGCAGGCGAAATTACTTATTTCGACGAGTCCAACACCGCAACCAACCGTTCGGCTCCTTACTTCGACATCGATATCGTAGGCATCGATATTATTGACTAAATTATAAAAAACCGATCGACTTTATACCCAAGGGGTAGTTTATTCTGCCCCTTGGATATATTATTTTTATAGGACAGGTGAAGCTATGCAGGCTGAAACGAACAATTTTGCAATCGGAGAAAAGCAAGTAGCCGTTAAATTTGAAAACGTCGGCAAAGCCTTCGGAGAAGTGAAGGCAAACAGCGGCGTTTCTTTTGACGTTTATAAAGGCGAAGTTTTGTCGCTGCTCGGCGAAAACGGAAGCGGTAAAACCACGCTTATGAATATGCTTTCGGGCATTTATTACCCCGATGAGGGAAACATTTACATCGACGGAGAACTTGCGTCGATAAAAACGCCCAAGGACGCGCATGCGCTCGGAATAGGCATGGTGCATCAGCACTTCAAACTGGTTGATATTTTCACCGGTATTCAGAACGTTGCACTGGGCTTGGATAAAAAAATTACATTCAATCTATGGCACGAAAGGACTTGGCGCAAGCCAAAGACGCAAAGAAAGATGAGTTCTATACCCAAATTACGGACATCGAGAAAGAACTCCGCAACTACAAACCGTATTTCCGCGACAAGGTCGTCTTCTGCAACTGCGACGACCCATACGAAAGTAATTTCTTCAAGTATTTTGCTCTCAATTTCAATCAGTTAGGCCTGCGCAAACTGATTGCTACCTGCTACGACGGTTCCCCCGTATCGGGAAACGAACTGTTGCTCGATTTTGGCACTACCGTGGATAATCCGAAGAAGGTTGCCTACAAAGTGGAGATAACCGAAGTAACTGACGCCAACGGCGACGGGGCAATCAACTTGGCTGATATTCAGTACCTTATGCAGAACAACAAGAATGTCATTTCCATTCTGCAAGGCAATGGCGACTTCCGCAGCCCCGAGTGCGTAGCACTGCTCCAACAAGCCGATATCGTCGTTACTAATCCTCCCTTCTCACTCTTCCGTGAATACCTTGCACAACTTGACCAATACAACAAACAATTTGTGATTGTCGGCAATACCAATGCGCTGACTTACAAGGAGGTATTTCGTATGTTTCAGTCCGACCGCATACGCACGGGCTACACCAATTTCAATGTGGGTATGTTCTTTGAGGTGCCGGCTACCTACGAGAAGTTTCACCATATCGAAAATGGCAAAAAGATGGCGCGTGTTTCTACCTCGTGTTGGTTCACCAATCTGCCTGTAAAAAAGCACACCGAAGACTTGGTTTTGTACAAACACTACACACCCGAAGAGTACCCAAAATACGATAACTACGACGCTATCAATGTCAATACCTACACCGATATTCCTTGTGATTATGAAGGCGTTATGGGCGTGCCTATTACTTTCTTGGATAAGTACAACCCCGAGCAGTTTGAGATAATTGACATCAATCCACATTTCTTTTCGATTGTGGAGCAAGGACTACCGAAACCCAAACAACTTACTTTGCACAATGTAGGGCAAAAAGACCCTTATGCTCGCATTCTCATCCGTCGCAAGCATTGAAATTAATGGTCAATTAACCGCAATTAACGGAGAACCTATCCCCCACTATGTTTTTAATGGTTCTTTATATGGTTTTTAATGGAGAACCAAGACCATTAACGGAGAAAGAAATTAATGTCTAATTACATGGTAATTATATGTTTAATCGTCAATTAATCGTTAACGGAGTCCTATGTATCCGCTGTGCACATCCCCGCCTTTGGAGGGGCTTGGGGAGGTCTACATGATAATTATATGTTGAAAATGAAAATCACTTTACGAGAGGTAACCGTGCGGGAATTGACTGAGGGTTACCAAGACAATCAAGAAAATGGAGTCGTTGGTTTTGGTGGCAAATTAGACATTCGGCCACCTTATCAGCGCGAGTTTATCTACAAAGATAAGCAGCGTGATGCGGTGATAACCACTGTGTTACGAGGTTTCCCGCTCAATGTGATGTATTGGGCAGACAATGGCAACGACACCTACGAAGTAATCGACGGACAGCAGCGAACTATCTCTATCTGCCAATATGTATCGGGCGAATTTAGTTATCTTACCCAAGACAACGGTACGCAGTATTTTCACAACTTGCCTGCCGATATGCGCGAGCAGATACTTGATTATCGCTTGATGATTTATGTTTGCCTCGGTACCGACAGCCAGAAACTCGACTGGTTCCGCACTATCAACATCGCCGGCGAGAAACTTACTGAGCAAGAGTTGCGCAATGCCGTCTATAGCGGTGCATGGCTATCCGATGCCAAACGACGATTTAGCAAGAACCGCTGCCCGGCAGCGCAGTTGGCTGGCGATTATCTCAATGGTTCAGCCATACGACAAGACTATCTCGAAACTGCTATCAGTTGGATTTCCAATGGACATATCGAGCAGTATATGGCTGACCATCAGCACGATGCCAATGCCAACGCTCTGTGGACATACTTCAAGAATGTGATTGACTGGGTGCAGATGACTTTTATTTGCTATCGGCGTGAGATGAAAGGGCTCAACTGGGGTGCACTCTACGATGCCAACAAAGACCGTGTTCTCGATGTACTCGCAATCGAAAAAGAGATTGCTGAACTGATGCAAGATGGTGATATTCAGTGCAAAAAGGGTATCTACCTCTATGTGTTAGACCGTCGTGAGCAACACCTCGACTTGCGTACATTCGATGAGAAGACACGCCGCAAAGTCTATGAGGCGCAAAAGGGCATTTGTCCTCTTTGCCACAAGCATTTCGACTACGAGTTGATGGAAGCCGACCATATCGTACCTTGGGCAAAAGGCGGTCGCACTACGCTCGACAACTGCCAAATGCTCTGCCAAGAGTGTAATCGCCGCAAGAGTGCAAAGTAGATTTATTGCCTATTTCGCTGTAGAAATAAGATACGCTTTGCGATTGTTGTTCTACTGTTGAGAACCAATTTACGAAATCTCCGACCAGTTGTGTGCTTCGATACGCAGTTGGTCGAGGTGGCGTTTGTAGATTCGGTTGTACTCGCTTTCCAGTAGCGGGTCTTTATCCAAGATGGCCTCTGCGGCTTGGCGTGCTATCTCTAATATCTGTCCGTCGGTGGAGAGGGAGGCGATGTGCAGGTCAAAAGGCAAGCCCGACTGCTGTGTCCCCTCTAAGTCGCCCGGACCGCGCAACTGCAAGTCGGCTTCCGCAATACGAAAACCATCATTGGTGGCTACCATGATGTCCATGCGTTGGCGGGTCTCTTTGGTGAGTTCCAATCGGGTGAGTAGGATGCAGTAACTCTGGTCGGCGCCTCGTCCTACACGACCGCGCAACTGGTGCAACTGGCTCAAGCCGAAACGCTCGGCATTCTCAATAATCATCACGCTCGCATTCGGCACATTCACACCCACTTCAATCACCGTTGTGGCAACCAGTATCTGTGTCTCGCCCGAGGCAAAACGCTGCATCTGCGCATCTTTGTCCTTGGCTTTCATCTGCCCGTGCACCATCGAAATCTTGTATTCGGGGAAGGTGTCGCATAGTTCGTTGAAGCCGTTTTCTATGTCTTGCAGACCAAGTTTCTCATTCTCCTTAATCAGCGGGAACACCACATACACCTGCCGCCCCGCTTGTATCTGTTGGCGGATAAACTGGTTCACCGATTGTCGTCGCTGGATAGAGTAGTGTAGGGTCTGCACGGGTTTGCGCCCGGGCGGAAGTTCGTCTATGATACTTACGCGCAAGTCGCCATACACCGTCATCGCCAGTGTGCGGGGAATAGGTGTTGCCGTCATCACCAGCACATGGGGCGGACATACATTCTTGCTCCATAGTTTAGCGCGTTGCGCTACGCCGAAACGGTGCTGCTCGTCCACTACTACCAATCCGAGGTTGGCCCATTGCACGGTGTCTTCCAGCAGGGCATGTGTCCCGATTAGGATGTCTATCTGCCCGGCTTGTAAGGCTGGGTGGAGCACTTCGCGCTGTTTCTTGGTGGTCGAGCCGGTCAGCAGGGCAATACGCAGTCCGTTGGGATTGCTTTCGTTTGCCAACAGCGGTTGTAAGAACTGCGACAGCGTCTCAAAGTGCTGATTAGCCAGTATCTCCGTCGGTGCCATGATACAGGTCTGATATCCGTTGTCGATGGCCAACAGGCAGCACATCAGTGCTACCAGTGTCTTCCCGCTACCTACATCACCTTGTAGCAGACGGTTCATCTGCCTGCCCGATTTCAGGTCGGCGTGTATCTCTCGGATGACGCGTTTCTGAGCATTGGTGAGCGGGAAAGGCAGACTGCGATACATCGTATTGAAGTTGCGCCCTACGATAGGCATGGCGAACCCGCTATTCTGCTCGCGGCGTTTCATCTGCCTCAGAATCTGCAACTGGATGTAGAACAACTCCTCAAATTTCAGCCGCTCTTTAGCACGCTGCATTGTCGCCGTGTCTTTCGGGAAATGGATGTTCTGCAAGGCTTCTGTCAGCCCCATTAGGTGGTAGTGTTGAAGTACATCGCCCCCGATAGTGTCTGCCACACCCATTGCAAGGTCGGGCATCAGTCCTGCTACAATCGTGCGGATGACGCGTGAGTTGATACCCGCTTTCTTCATCTGCTCCGTGGTGTTGTAGTAGGGCTCCAAGCCTTGCGTCATCTCGGGCTTGACTTGCGAGAGCGGGGTCAGTTCGGGGTGAACAAAGTTGTATAGATGGTTGAAACGAGAGGGCTTGCCAAACAGCAGGTAGCGCACACCTTTCTGTAGTTTCACATACTGCACCCCCTTAAACCACACCAATTCCACCAGGTGTACCCCGTCAGAGAATTGTGCGCTTAGGCGTTGGGCTTTGCCTACACCTATGGTGTGCCACTCGGTTATCTCACCGATAATCTGCACATAAGTCTCCTCGTCTTCTATGTCCGCAATCTTGTAGAAACGACTGCGGTCGATATACTTGAAAGGGTACTGACGAAGCATATCCAATGCCGTCAGTACCCCCAATTCCTTACGAAGAATGTCGGCGCGTTTAGCACCGACACCCTTACAATAGACTATATCGCGATGGTTCAACTCCATCGGAGAGAGTATTCAGAGTATTTGTTTACACCTTCTATATCGCCCTGCTAATAGGTTGTACCCACTATATCTGTTGTGTACCAACTGTTCTTTACTAATGTGGGTTGTGCAACCGCTCATTTGGTTGTGCAACTGCTCCTAAATTAGACCGTGCAACTACACCTTATTAATATAGAGCGTTATACGCGGTGCGTCTGTCTTATTATCGAGCGAATTATTGCAAGCGGAAATTTACAGGTACGGTGTATTTTACACGCACAGCCTTACCACGCTGCTTACCCGGATTCCATTTAGGCATCGACTTGATGACGCGCATTGCCTCTTTGTCCAACGACGGGTCACCACCCGAGCGCACTACCTCTACATCTACGATAGCACCGTCTTTGTTTACCACAAACTGGCAGATAACACGACCCTGGATACCGTTCTCTTGCGCAATCACAGGATATTTCACATTCTCGCTCAGATACTTGAACAGAGCCTGCTGGCCACCCGGGAACTCCGGCATCGTCTCTACAACTACGAATACGACTTCTTCCTCCTCTTCCTCTACGGGAGCCTCTACAGGCGGAGCAATTACCACTTCGGTCTCTTTGTCGTCCTCGGCATTGATTTCAATCGTCTCCGTCTCTACATCATCTTCTACCACATTCAGTACCTCAACCTCTTGTACGGCAGGAGGTGGGGGAGGAGGAGTGGTCTCTTGTTGCTGAGTCTGTTGGATTTCTACCTCTTCCTCAAACAAGAAATCGGTATCCTGTACCTCATACTTGGTAACCTCTTTCTCAGTCCATTCAAAAGCGACATAGCAAACGCTCAAGACGAAGACAAAACCCATCAATACATAGATGATTTTTTTGTCTTCCAGACTGGCTTTTTGTGACTTTTTGATTTGCATATTGTGTAGTTATTAGATTTCAGTGTATGAATACATACAATGATATGGGATAACATCGTGTTTGCAGGTGCCAAACTACCGAAAGGACACTCCTACAAAAACGACTGCAAATTTACTGCTTTTTTCTGAATGTCGCAAATATATTCTTGTTTTTTTGCGCAAAAATATCGCCCCGCTCTGTCATAATCCGCACCCCGCTCTGTTTCAATACCCCCCAAATTATCGCCCCGCTATCATGAAAACCGCACACAGTGTTGCCGCACATGCCTGCGGTGATACACAAATATGCATACTGCTATCGGGTGCGGAGGGTGGAGTATTTGTGGCTGATTAAACGGGCTAACAAGTGGAAAAGAATTGGAAATTGTGCACAAAACATCTTTGTGCGCATCTTAAGTGTGCGGGGAAAAATAGGGTGTCGCAATGCTTCCTTTGCTAATGGCATATCGTTGGTAAAATAGGCTAAATTTAGGCGAATGGTGTTTATTCGTCCGTCCGCTTCTTGTTCGGAGTAGGGATAGACAGAAGGAAATGTATCGTGCAAGTATCTCCATGTTTGTTTCTTATCTTGATGATACTTGATGATGGCTTCGGAACTCTTGGGATGGGAAACCGAGGTATGCACTCTCCATACGCTTGTTTTCTCAGGTAGGTATGCGAACTGAGTATAGACGGCAAACACACCATACATTACAAAGTCCACTACGGAGAATGGTCTGTAATCTTGTAACATGCAGTATTGCAATAGGTTAGCCCGAAAAAGAACGGTGCAATTCATAATGTCTGCGCCTATATATTGGTAGTAGGGCGTTACCTCTCCGATAGGTATAGGGCGCACCGAGACAGGAGTGTACAGATGTTCTCCTTTTTGCTCGTAGTAGCCGGTGTGTATCAGTCCGTATTGTGGATTTTTTCGCAGAAAGTCGATTTGTTTTTGCAGTTTGTATTCGTCTATCCAATAATCGTCTCCATCAAGCATAGCGATGTATTCGCAACCGTCATCGTACATTCTTTGGAGCAGGTCGATGGTATTGGCGGCTAATCCGATGTTGGTAGGGCGGCAAAACAAACGGATATTCGGATATTGGTTTGCCAGCCGGGTGCAGAGTGGTTTGGTATTGTCGTGGCTGCAATCTTCCCCGATATATACAGCAATTGGTTCATCACATTTTTGTGACAAAACGCTCTTAATGCACGATTCGATGTACTTCTCGTGATTGTATGCCGTAATACAAACTCCAACCATTTTTTTTGCCCGTTATTTTGCTTTGTATAGTCTCTATGTTTTGCTTTGTTATTTGGCAAAATCTGTATATGCAGTTAGCAGTTTTTTCCCCACTTGGTCAAAAGAATATGCTTTTCCTAAGGTGCGGAGGTGAGATGTATCAAAGTCTTGGTGATGGTCGAGCATATAGCAGATAGCGGCTGCTAATTTTTCCTCGTCTTCCGAAGGCACTAAGATGCCTGTTTGCGGATTAACTACTTCCGGTATTGCACCTGCATCGGAACCGATAATGGGTAATCCTACTGCTAAACACTCCGCCAATACAACGCCTGCCGTTTCGTATCGGGAGAAAAGTACGAATGCATCTGATTGTTGCATCCAATGGCATACCTGTTGCGGTGTCTGCTCGCCTGTGAAAGTAAGCATATCGGGCGGAAAGCAGAGAGAATCGGCAAATCTTCGGTCTTCTGCAAAATCAACGCCTGTGCCTACGATGACTAATTCAAAATCTTGTCGTTGTTCTGCCACTTTGCGAGTCGCACGCAACAACCCTTTGATGTTTTTGGCTTTTTCGTCGAAACAACTCACATGGAGTAACCGCTTTTTGGCGCGTGGTTCTTTCTTGTAGGGAAGGTAGAAGAAATCGTCCACTACATTGTTGATTTTCATCCAATGTGTGTTGGTTATGCCACAAGTGCGCATTGCGTTTTCCAACATATTGCTAACGGGGAAAATAGCATTTGCACACCGAGCAATGTGTCGCATTATTTGTGCGTGCCATCCTCCACGAAAGGAGAAATTAGCCGGCAGATAGCCCGACCAATGTTCGATAATAAAATAAGGAATATGGTAGCGATGCTTGAGATAGAGTGCTAATAGTCCGTTTTTATCAAGCACATTCATTTGCACCACATCGGGTAATCCCCATTCGCGTTGCAGTTTGTTCCAACCTTGCCATATCTCGCGATACCAACGGATACCCGTGGCTTCGGAGAACAATACCCTGACATCTGCGCCTTGACGCATAAGTGCTTCGGCGTGTTTCTGCACGAAAAGACCCGCCATAGCATCTCGTTGGGTGGGGTACCATGCGCTAAGAAAGAGTATTCTTATAATGTGGGATGGTTGCATCGCCTATCTATATCTCCATTCTCGGATTTTGTTCCACCAAACGGCGAGACGGAAAATAGGATGGTAGTATCGTTCGACGCTGAAATAAGGAGTAGGGGTGCTGCCGAATTGCTTGTAGTGGTTGGCCACTCCGCGAATCATACTGCCCTCAAAATCGAATACTACTTGTTTCTCGCGTGCGAGTTTGATAGATTCCAAGACCAACAAGGCTCCTGCACCCGAGTTCTTATGCTCCAGGCTGTAGCAGGGAATGAGGTAGTACATCAGTCGGTTGTCCCAAACCAAGAAAGCCGCAGCGCAGACATCGCCGTCGGCGTTTTTTACGCAGAGGATGTCGCACTGGTCGTGTCGTTTGGCTTTGCGCTCCAATACCAAGAAGAACTCGCGCGAGTAGGTGGGGTGTTTGTGTTGCTCAGATAAGCATTTAGAATGGAACCGATAGAACTCTTCCGGCGACATTCTCCGCTCGGTATGCAGGCTCAAGGCGCGTTGCAGTTGGCGTTTCTTGTTTTTGGAGAAACGGTCAATCACCTGATTGAGGTCGCTCAGGTCCTCTATACGATAGGTTACTCGTTTGCGAGTCTTGAACCCCAATGCCCTCATGGCATCTACGCAGAGGCTGCCCGTGGGGTACTGCTGATAGTAATAGGAGAGGTGTAATCCGGCGAGTTGCTCGGTCAGTTGTCGGCAAACTTCGGCCGTTTGCCATTTGTCTTCGGTTACTTCAGGGGCTACCCATATACCGCCTATTTGGGTTTGTTGCGGCATGATGATATAGCGCATCCATGCTCTTTCACGAAGCAAATAGGGGAGAACTGCGCGTATCTCCCCTTTTTCGTCTTCCGCAATGAGAACATCCCATTCTTTGCCTGCACACACGGCATCCATCCACCATGGTTGCATAGTAAGGGGCATATATTCTTGCTCTTTTGCCCACTCGATGAAACGCTCTTTATTGCTCATATCGGAACTATTTGCTAATTCTGTCCTTCTTGGTTTTGATAGAGAAAGAGTTTTTTCTACTCCCCAAAGAGAAAGGTGTTTTCCTTACTCCCTAATATATTCTCCTTGATGTTTATCGGAGTTTATTCCTCTATTTAGGGGAATCTATTATATATTGTGTTGGGAGAGAAGCCTCTTTCCTTTTTATAGAAGGTGCTATTTAGAAAATGTTTTCTTCCTCTTGGAATCCGTCGTTGTCGTTAGCCTGCTCGTTGTTGTCTTCAACGGGTGTGTTATCGACATTGGTGTTGCGGTTCATATTTTGGTACTCCGTAGGACGATAGAGGATTTGTACATTCTCGGCGATGACTTCGGTTTTGCGGCGTATTTGTCCGTCTTTTTCCCAAGTGCGTGTTTGCAGTTTGCCTTCTACATATACTTTCATACCTTTTCTGACATAGCGTTCTGCCCATTCGGCGAGATTGCGCCATAGCACGATAGCGTGCCAATCGGTTTTGTCGGGTACTTGGGTACCATTTTGCATTGTGTAGCCACGCTCTGTGGTGGCAAGGTTGAAATTGGCAATGGCTACCCCGCGGTCGAGATAGCGAACCTCAGGGTCGGAGCCAACATTTCCGATGAGGATTACTTTGTTTACAGATGACATGTTAGGTCAGTTTTTATTTGGGTCATTAATAAAAATTATTCACTACTACCTATCGTTTGTGCAATTTGGGGAGCGCAAACGATACCGGATAGGTTTTCTGTGCAAAATTACGGCTTTTTTTGCATATATCAAAATTTTGCAGTAATTTTGCAGCACTTTAATGAAAAATCCGTTTTATGAGACACACACAACTATGGGTATTGACGCTGTGCATACTGCTCAGTGGTGCTTTGTATGCGCAGGAGGATATGTATGTGCGTTGCATCGCATTCTACAACCTGGAGAACCTGTTTGACACCATTCATGATGAGGGCAAGAACGACTATGAGTATTTGCCCGACGGTGGTATGAAGTGGACATCGTACAAGTATGAGCATAAGATACACAATATGGGGTATGCCATTGCTCAGTTGGGTACGGATGAAGACCCGCGCGGTGCAGTGTGTGTAGGTGTAGCAGAGGTGGAGAATATGCGCTGCATGGAGGATTTATGCAAAGAGACCAATAAGTACAACCGCCGATACAAGCCTATCTTGTTGGAAGGTCCTGACCGTCGTGGTGTAGATGTGGGCTTTATGTACGATAGTACGGCTTTTCGTCCCACTTCGGTTCGCGGACACGAGTTGCATGCTCACTATGCAGACGGTGGAGTGGTGAAGAGCCGTTTGCAGTTGTTGGTAACAGGCTATTTGGTAGGCGAGGGAACCCCGGAGAAAATACATATATTGGTGAACCACTGGCCAAGCCGATACGGAGGAGAGTTGTCCTCTCGCCCGTCGCGTGATACGGCTGCTATGCTGACACGCACTATCTGCGACAGTATCTATCGTCGTGAGCCGCAAGCCAAGATTATTATAATGGGCGACTTGAATGATGACCCGTTCAATCATAGTTGTGCGGAAGTATTGGGAGCCAAGAAAACGCGTGAGGAAGTAGAGCCGCAAGGCTATTTCAATACGATGTGGCAGAAATTAGACCGTGGCATCGGTTCGCTGGCATACAATGGCAGTTGGAACCTGTTTGACCAAATTATCATCTCGGAGCCGCTGATGAATGCGAAGAAAGAGTCGTGCAAGTGGACTTATTGGAAATCGCAGATATTCAACAAGGACTTCCTAACTGTACAGGAGGGTAAAGATAAGGGTACTCCGCTGCGTACACACAAGTCGGGCGTATGGCAGGACGGATATGGAGACCACTATCCGACGATGATTTATTTAGTTCGCCGTAAATGCTCATAAGGTGGCTGTTCTGTTTTGGGTGAAAACTACCCTGTAAATAGACTTAGGTATTGAGTAAGAACAAACCACTGAGACTAAACAAATAGACTAATCAGACATAAGTTTTACACACTATATATATGCAACAAACACTAACACGAAACACAACGCCTATCCGTATGCGGAACTATGGGCGTATCATACAAGATATGATTGGTTATGCCTGCACGATAGAAGACCAAGCGGAGCGTGAGGCACTGGTGCTGTACATAGCACAGTGTATGCGTCAGAAGAACTTGGTTTGGAATAAAGACCAAGAGTCGGGGCTGAATCGCGTTCGCGAGGACTTGGAGCGTCTGTCGGATGGCAAAATCAGTTGTGATTTTCCGGCATTCAATGCTATGCCGTCGGTGAAGCAGTTTGCTCCCGACCAAAACAAAAAAAAGAAAAGATAGGGGTTCGGGCGTAGTACCAAGCGGAAGTCCGACTGTCTGTGCCGAGCGAGAGGTTTTATGTAGAGGGAATTCTCTATGTGGAGCAAGCAACTTCGGTATGCTACCGAGCGAGGTGTTGAATAATTGAATCACACTTGCCCCAAAGCAAGCAGGTACGGAGGAAGGCTGCGCGGGAAGAGCGTCGAACTCAGGTTTATAAACTTTTTTCTTTCGTGGACTTTTGGAAAGTCCTCAAAATACAACAATGGCTACAGAAATCAGCCCCTACAAAGTATTTGCGGGGTCAAAGGGTGAGACCCTTGCAAAGCGTATCTGTCAACAACTGGGTTGCCCGCTGGGCGATGTGCACATTGACCATTTTGCAGATGGTGAGTTTGCCGCCTACTTCAACGAATCGGTGCGTGGACATTCGGTTTATTTGGTGCAATCTACTTGCCCGAGCAGTGATAACCTGATGGAGTTGCTCCTGATGATTGACGCCGCTAAGCGTGCAAGTGCTTACAAGGTGATTGCCGTGATACCGTACTTCGGTTGGGCTCGTCAAGACAGAAAGGATAAACCGCGTGTGAGTATCGGTGCTAAATTAGTTGCCAATATGATTCAGGGGGCCGGTGCAGACCGTGTGATAACTGTGGATTTGCATGCTGACCAGATACAGGGGTTCTTCGATATTCCGGTGGACCATATCTATGGTTCGAATGTGCTGGCACCGTATGTGGCTAGTCTGAACCTAAAGAAACTGATTGTAGCCTCGCCCGATGTAGGCGGCTCCAAGCGTGCGAGTGCTTTTGCCAAGAAGATGCATGGTATGACCGACCGTGATGTACCTATGGTTATTTGCTACAAGAACCGTGAGGTATTCAATCAAGTAAGTGAGATTCGTGTGCTGGGCGATGTCTATGGCAAGGATGTCATCATTGTAGATGATATGGCAGATACGGCAGGTACGCTGTGTAAGGCTGCCGAAGTGATGAAAAAAGCAGGCGCAAAGAGCGTTCGCGCAGTGGTAAGCCATGGTATCATGTCGGGGCCTGCTTGCGAACGGATAGAGAATAGTGAGTTGGAGGAATTGGTATTTACCGATTCTCTGCCTTTTGATACTTCGCGTTGCAGCAAGGTGCATGTAGAGAGTTTGGCTGTGCCTATCGCGCAGACCATCAAGGCTATACAGACTCATTCGAGTGTGAGTGAATTGAATATCCATTAACCGGCAATAGCGTCTATGTCCGTCATAAAAGCAGAGCATAGACGCTATAATTATGTATGAAAAAGTCTTTGTATATATTTTTATTGGTGTTGGTAGCAACTATGACGGGGTGTGGTAATAAGAAAGCCGCAACGGTGGAGCGTCCGCAGTTTGCGGCAGATAGTGCTTATCAGTTCATCTCTCGTCAGTTGAGGTTTGGACCTCGTGTGCCCAATAGCAAGGCGCATACCGATTGTGCCGTATTCCTGATACAACAACTTCGCAATTATGGTGCGGAGGTGGAGTTGCAAAAGGGGTCGATGACGGACTATAGCGGTAGGTCTCAGGCTGTGTTTAATATCATCGGTCATTTTGGTACTGAGGCTACTGCGAATAGAAGCCGTGTGCTGTTGGCTGCGCATTATGACACTCGTCCGTGGTGTGATGAAGAGGAAGAGTATGAGCATAGGTTCTTGAATGTACCGGGCGCGAACGATGGTGCCAGCGGGGTAGGAGTGTTGCTTGAGGTAGCACGACAATTAGGCCGACAGATAGCCGATTCTACACTGGCAACGCCGGTGGATATAGTGTTCTTCGACTGTGAGGATATGGGTACGCCGGAGTTCTACACAGGTGAGGAGCGTGAAAATACTTGGTGCTTGGGTAGCCAACTATGGGCGGCAGAGTATGCGCGTAATGACCAAGGAGTGAAGTATCGGTTTGGCATCCTGCTCGATATGGTAGGTGCACCCGATGCGGTGTTTATGCGTGAGATGTACTCCGAGCAGTATGCACAAGGGTATGTAGAGACGGTCTGGCGTGCCGCTTCGGCATTAGGGTATGGGCAATTGTTTGTCAATCAGCCGGGCTATCCGATAGTGGATGACCACTATTATGTGAATCGTTTGGCAGGCATTCCGTGTGTGGATGTGATACACCATGATGCGCGTAATGGTACGGGGTTCCCCTGGTGGTGGCATACGCAGAATGATGATATGCGCAATATCAGTACCGCTACCCTCCAAGCCGTAGGCGAAACCGTGATGTATGTTATCATGCATAACTAAGAATGCATTATGCATAATTTCCTCGAGACTATCTTCCACTAAAACAAGGATTAATCACAAGAAAAGGGGCAGCGTCTGTTGTCCCTTTTCTCTTTTCGTTTGCTTCTCTCTGCCAACATCACCTCCTTTGGAGGGGCTTGGTGAGGTCTTACTCTATACTATCCGATACCTGATGCCATACATACTGCCTTAGCGTCTTGTATGCAGATTGAGCCTTGTAGGCTGCTTGGTCTTTTGCCATCTCTGTCGGATTGACCAGACGCTTTGCTACAGCCTTGCAAATCTGACCAAATTTACTTCGATGTTGCAATTCGCTCTCGCTTGGTTGAGTACTTCTCTTGCCCACCGAATGCGTAAAATTGGGTACTGCGTCATTTGATGTAGCCGCCTTTCTGCGCATAAAAATTATGTTGCTTTTTTGAAATAATTTACCCGATACTGATTGAACGGGCTCTATATATGTTATTCGTGCCATATTTTATAAAAATTATTTTTAATTACTTATTTATCTGATTATCAATCAGTTACATATTATTACCAATTATGCTTCCCAGTTGACAGTGCCCTCGTCTGTGATGAGGGAATACGCCTTCGCAGTCAAATAGCCGTGCAATGTCTTATACTTCGCCTGTTCCTCGAATGCTTTCAAATCCTCTGCCATATACTTAGGGTCTTGGGCTCGTGCTACGGCTGCTTGATGAGCCACCTTAAATTTTCGTTGATTTTTCAATTCTTGCTCGCTGAATGGAGTAGAACGAGGGTTACATCTCTTTGCCGTATATACTACACCAAATCGAGTAACAAAGTGAGTATCAGAGTGTTCGCAGATTTTGCCACTCATACTCTTAATTAATTCAAAAGGTATTATTCGTGCCATATTATAATGTGTTATTTTTAGTTTGCTTAGTTGCTTGTTGGAGAGGTCATTATGCATTATGCATTGAATTAGCATTAATTATTTCTCTCTATTGTCCACTCTGGACTCCCCTCCTTTGGAGGGGCTTGGGGAGGTCATTCCTTTTCTCTCTCCTCATCCTCTATTCTTGCCTGTTCCATCTCCTGTGGGTTCATCCAAGGGATAGATGAAGTTGTTTTCAGTGCCACAATCTCATCGGCGTAGATGTAATTATTCAAGATGCCGGACTTGGCGTTTCTGCCGGTCTTCATCTTATAGGTCAGCCTTATCTTATCCCCGGCCTCCAAATAATTATAGGAGAAAGGTGGGTATAATGCTACCACAAAATTGATATCCTCATCATATACATCGGTAACTTCAATAAACATCTTGCGTGCTAATTCATGGTTTCTATCAGGGTAAAGTACATATCCTTCCATTTTGGTTATGCGAAAATCTTTTGTAATCATAAACTCTGTACTATTTTTTTATTATATTATATTTATCTCGAAAAATAATTTCCATTTTGGCTACTTTTTTGCGTGGGGTAACAGGGTATTAGTTACTTCGTGTCGGGCACTTTGCACTTGTTGCAATTGCTCTTGCTGCCTGTCTATTATTTGTTGTTGTTTTCGTACCACATAGTTGTTTTGTCGCAAATTAACCTCCTGCCATTTATTGTATTGTTTAGCCAAATCAACCCAACTGATTGTGCCATTGGTAAGGGCTTGTATTTGTGCCCAAGTGGCATAAGGAATAGGTGAGGCAGTCTGCACCGGTTCACAAGTTTTGTCTATGTAATACTTGGTGTTGTTTAGTTTTTTGTCTGTACACAGTTTGGCAAGCCACAGCCTTATCTTATCGCCGGGTTCAAAACTATTTGCGCTAAATGGCGGATATAGTTTCACATTCATTTTGTTGCCTTCGCTGTCCATTACGCCTATCATTTGGCATAAACGATTGCATATAAGGGCTTTACTATAATAAGTCTGTGGTGGGAGTATATCGATGATTGTAAACTCCTCGTAACAATTAATTTCTTTTTCTGTCATATTGATTTTTATATTATATTCAATTTACTACAAAGATACTGCAATTATTTTACATTTGCAAAGATCCGTATTTTTTAGTGCGTGGGGGGATAGTAGGTAGGTGGTGTGTTCAAACTGTCAGTAATACCCCAACAATCAATTATTACCAAACCAACTATTCACCCGCTCTATTGATATATTACAAACATCTTCCCTTTTCTTAGAAATTCACGAAAAAAATTTTTTTGACCGAATAAATTTTTTTGGGGATGTTATAAGTAAGTTAGTTAGTATGTGTTACTACAACAAGGTAATAAACAGGATTGGCTTAGTCTTTACCGATGTTATTCCGAAACCTTACCGAGACTATAACTAAAACATATCATAGACAGATGATACGCATATGCAGTAATTTTGTTTTCGGTCATTATTACATACCACTACTACATCAATGCATACAGAGAGTAAACACAGAGAGTCAATAACTAATCAAATAATCCAATTCAATAATCAAATACAACAATAACAATTCAATACAAGTAATCAATTCAAATAAGTAATCAAGTTAACTATGAGTAGTAGTGGTATGTCTATGATATGTGTGTATGTGGAGTTTAAAGGATTTGGAGTGATAATTAAATGGATACTAATCTCTCTCTATAGGTCTTACGAATGTAAAAATAGTGAAAAATAATTTATTGAAAATCGATGAAATACACTTTGATAGAATAAAGTAATATTAGTGGATGCCGATGTCATCTCTCATTTCATGGCTACCGGCTATATTGACAAGTTGACTGAAATTCTTCAGCCTCATGCAGTCATGATTGTGGAGAATGTGTACAAGGAAGCCGGTTATCATCCTACGCAGCCGGACAGGAAGCGGAAAATAGATGAGTGGATGGCACGATGCAGGGTGTGTAAAATCTCTTTTCCTTATGCCAATGAAAATATCCGACGGGAGTTTTTCCGGTTGAAAAAAGAGAGTCCGATGCTTGGGGAGGGTGAACGGGCTTGTATGTCGATGGCTCGTTTTGGACAGGAGGCCATTGCCAGTAGTAACTTCCGGGATGTGGCTCCTTATTGTATTGAGAATGGTATAGAGTATATCGGAACGTTGGATATTCTGACCATTGCGATGAATAAGGGGATTTTTACAAGTGATGAATGTAATCGGTTCATGGCGGAAGCAAAGGCGAAAAACAAAGCGAAATTTCCAGTTGACGATATTACTGTTTATCAGGCGCCGGAATACATCAGTACGTTTTGATAGTGAATAATGCAAAATTATGAAGAATTAAGAATGATGAATGAATAATGAAGAACGGGAGGGGTGACTCTTCCGTTTTTTTTATTATGACATAAGAACAAAAAGACATAATTTCAATAATGATGAAGAATGAAAAGTGAAAAGTGAAAACGCAATACGCTCACCTCTTTTACTTTTTAACTTTTACCTTTTAACTCAATATGTTCTTCTGTTCTTTTGTCTAAAAAAAGACATAAAAAAAGGGAATCTTCCCAGACTCCCAATCTTCATTAACCTTAAATCTAATACCATGAAAAACACAATGCAAAGGTAAGGGATTTATGTTATGTAACATATGAAATGCACAGAAAAATGCACCTTGTTAACTTTATTTATATTTTGAGGCCCGAATGTTTCCTGTAAATTGACCGCGGGAACAGTCTGATTTTACTATTTTTTCGGTTCCCATGCCGTAATTCCTTTCCCTGG
>ENA-UEQL01001146-UEQL01001146.1-human-gut-metagenome-genome-assembly--contig:-NODE-1146-length-18903-cov-3.481462_pt1 | contig 18903 bp, 16 predicted proteins | sample MGYA00242905_ERZ507926 | MGnify/ENA primary metagenome ERZ507926 (study PRJEB26167, sample SAMN06115531) | human gut metagenome | host: Homo sapiens | place: China:Henan | collected 2015-09-09...
TAGAGCTTGGAGAAACGGTTAAAATTGGAGACATACTGCCCGCCATAGTAACCGGACACCGTGGAAAGCACCTCTTGTCTTTAAAAGGCGACCCAGAGACGCCGCGGTAATGCCCTTCCCCAACCCGGATACCACGCCGCCGGTCACAAAAATGTATTTCGTCATACGTCCTCCTCCGAAAAATTCACGTTCTGTCTACGCAGTCCCGCTTTGGCAGTTTCATTTGTAAGTTGACAAGATCTGTTCCGCCACGGCCCGCTTCGTCACGCAGCGATCCATCGCCTGCTTTTCGATGTATCGATGGGCCTCCTGCTCCGTCATATTCAATTCCTCGATCAGCAGCCACTTGGCCCTGTTCACCAGGCGGATCTCCTCCATTTTTTCCTCAATGGTGGCATTCTTCTTTTCCAGCCCCCGCAAACGCTCCCGGGTACCGCACAGCAGCCGCAGGGATTGGGTAAACAGCTGGGTCGACATAGGCTTGGACAGCACCAGAACGCCCTGTGGCGTCAGCCGTCCGTCAATATCCGGAAAATGCTCTGCCTTCACCAGCAGCAGTACCCCGGCGGCGCTGTGCTGGCAGATATCCTGCGCCAGTCGGGTGCCGAACTCATCCGGCAGCGGCGTGTTGATCACCACCAGATCGTAGCTGTTTTCCAGCAGCTCCCGGCGGGCACCGGCAGCGTCCGTCAGTACCGTGACCGGCCAATAGAACCGCTCCGGCAGAAGGCCCCGGACGGATTCATTGAATTTTGCGGAGGCGGACACCACCAGAACGCTGTACGCATGGCCAAGCTCCATCGTTGTCCCCCTCCTTTTCTATGTTTTTTACCGCGTGCTTTCTGAGCGGTCAGGTATAGTATTGGATGATCGCTGCAGGAAGATGTTCTTTGATAAAATCGCTGGCGGCGGCCGCTGCCTTGGCCTCCGCCCAGGTCTCCGGCAGTCTGCGGTACCGGGCCCGGATCTCCTCCGGCGCCGTGTAGAGGTTCAGATCCGCCGCAGGCGGCAGCTGCATGTTGTGAGCAACGCCCTCCATTCCCGCCCGAATCAGCAGAACAAAGGCCAGATACGGGTTGCACAGCGGGTCCGGAGACCGCAGTTCCGCCCGCCGGTATTCCCCCACCGCCGCCGGGACCCGGATGAGCTGAGAGCGGTTCTCAGCGGACCAGGAAAGATAGCCGGGTGCCTTCCAGCTTCCAAAGCGGCGGTAGGATTCCTCCGTGGGGTTCAGGAACGCCGTCATGGCCTCCACATGGGCCAGCACCCCGGCAAGGACCTGGGGCATCACGTCCCGCTTATCCTCGCTGACAGCGGAGAAATTGATGTGCATTCCGTTGCCCGCCTTGTCTGTCAGAGGCTTGGGTCCGAAATCGGCATACAGCCCGTTCCGGGCCGCCACCGTATCCACAGCCGCCCGGAAGGTCACGGCGTTATCCGCCGCAGTGACCGGGTCTGCATAGCGGAAATCAATTTCGTTCTGGCCGGGGCCCTCCTCATGGTGAGAGCTTTCCGGCCGGATGCCCATGCGCTCCAGCGTCAGGCAGGCCTCCCGGCGGACATTCTCCCCCTTGTCTGCCGGGGCAATGTCCATGTAACCGGCACGGTCATAGGGAATTTTGGTAGGCTCGCCGTCCTCGTCCAGCCGGAACAGATAGAATTCCATCTCCGTTCCGAAGGCAAAGGTCAATCCGGCCTTTTTGGCGTCCTCTACCGTTTTTTTCAACAGGCTCCGGGCGTCCGCGCCGATGACGGTGCCGTCTGGCTGGGTCACGGCGCAGAACATCCGCACCACCCGTCCATGCTCCGGCCGCCAGGGCAGCACACAGAGGGTGGACGGATCCGGGCGCAGCAGCAGATCAGAGTGGACCTCCCCACCGAAGCCGGGAATGGCGGAGCCGTCGATGGCGATACCGTACTGGAAGGCCCGGTCCAGTTCCTCCGGCATAATGGCGATATTTTTCTGGCGGCCCGCCGCGTCGCAGAAGGCCATGCGGATGAACTTCACGTCCTCCTCCGCCGCATACTGCTTGATCTCCTCAACCGAATACTGCATATTGTCTCCGCCTTTCCGTTATGGTTTCCGTATGCATGCCCGACGATCCAGGCCCCCTCATTTTTTGATGCAACTGTTATAGCACACCTTTTTATAAATTTACAATATGTAAAACAGAAAAAAATCATGGTTTTCCGAGACTTATTCTCCGTCATGCTCACACATTGGGGGCTACCGCTGCCGGTCTGGTCACCTGTCCTGTTTTGCGCTCTGCGGCGATCCTTTTCAAACCGCATGCCCGTTCTGCAACAAAAAAGGCGTCCACTTCCAACGGGAGCCATGCTCCCGCTGAAAATGAACGCCTTTGCTCATTTTGTATTCAAAAAAGACCTGATTCAGCAAATCAGCATTGATCGTACCATGTGCGTCCGCGCTTGTCAATCATTTTTCTGTCGAACACGGTGCAAAAAGGAGGGCCTTCGCCCTCCCTTTTGTCCTTGACCGGTGCTTACACCGTGCCGGTGACGATCAGTTCGCTGACGCCGGGGGTCACAGTCCACGCCCCGGTCACCGGGTCCTGCGTATACGTTGCTGCGGGAACGGTGATCTGCCCCGCCGTTGGGGCGAACAGGCCGGTGGTCCCGTCATAGGTGTACTGCGTACCGGCAGTCCAGGGTGCGCCGTTGTAGGTCACCGCAAGGCCGTTGAGAACCGGATCGAAGGTATCCCGGAGGATCACATCGTCCGTCGCGGTGACGGGGGTATTGCCGGTGTTCTGGATGGTAAAGGTGTAGGTGATCCGACCGTTCTCCGCCACCACCGTGGGATTCAGCCCCTTGGTGATGGACAGTCTCGGGCTGCTCACCACGCCAACTGTCTCCTCCGCCGTCACAGGTGCGGCCAGCCCGCCGCCGGTCACGGTGACGGTGTTGACAATACTGGATTCCGCTGCCAGCGGCGCGTAGCGGGTCACCTCCGTCTCGTAGATCACAAGGGCACTGCCCCCGGCAGGGACCGTGATGCCGGTAACGGTCATGGGCGGTCCGGCGTTAACAACCGGAGCGGCTTGCAGTGCGCCGTTCACATAGTACCGAACGCTGCCCGGCAAATAGACCAGAGGATACAGGGTCGCTCCGCCAAAGGTGTAGCCGCCCAGATTGTCGGAAATGGTCAGACCCGTCAGGGGCGTGATGCCGCTGTTGGTAAGGCTGACCACATACGTGACTGTCCCGCCCGGCTCGTAATTCTCCCGCACCGCCGTTTTTGCGGCGGTCAGGACCTCCCTCAGCTCTCCGGTGACAATATTGGAATTGACGGTGCCGCCGGTATAGGTGAGGGTCGCCATATTCTGAAAGGATGTGGGCATAAAACAAGCCTCCTTAAAATCGCTCAGATTCGCGCGTCTGCGCGTTCCATTCTATGCGCCGGAACAGCACACGGTCCCCCGCCATTCTCTAAAAGCAATAAAAAAAACAGCCCACCTTTGGCACTTTCGGAAAAAATCTGGTTTTGCTGTGGGAAAGCGTTGATTTTTTTCGGGAACCGTGCTATCTTGATAACAAGCGAAATCGTTTTCTTGCGGATGTAGTTTCCGCACGTCTGTTAACGGACACAGAAAAATCCGTTTGCGCTTTCGCCAACCTTTTCCCCGCAAACCGTTTTCTATTTGTACGCTTATCCAAATAATGATCCTAAATATTCATAAGGAGGACGTTTTATGTTTGATCCGAAAACTGTTTCCCTAGGTATTGCTCCCATCGGCTGGTGCAATGACGATATGCCGGAGCTGGGTGCCGAGAACACCTTCCAGCAGACCGTCAGCGAGATGGCTCTGGCCGGCTTCACCGGCTGCGAGATCGGCAACAAGTATCCCACCGACCCTGCCGAGCTGAAGAAGGCTCTGGACCTGCGCGGTATGCGCATCGCCAGCCGCTGGTATTCTTCCTTCATCCTGACCCGTTCTATGGAGGAAGAGGAGAAGGACTTCATCGCCAACCTGGACTTCCTGGAGGCTGTCGGCGCAAATCACATCAACGTCTCCGAGCAGAGCTACTCCATCCAGGGCAAGGTGGACGTGCCCATCCTCACCGGCGGCCACAAGCATGTCATGAACGATGAGGAGTGGGATCGCTTCTGCAAGGGTCTGAACCGTCTGGGCCAGATCGCTTCCGAGCGTGGCTTCAAGCTGTGCTTCCATCATCACATGGGCACCGTGGTCCAGACCAGCGAGGAGACCGACCGCATGATGTCCAACACCGATCCCCGGTATGTGTTCCTCTGCTATGATACCGGCCACTTCACCTTCGCCGGCGAGGATCCCCTGGCCATGCTGAAGAAGTATGTGGACCGCGTGGGCCATGTCCATCTGAAGGATATGCGTCTGCCCGTGGTGGAGGAAGCCCGTAAGAACAACTGGTCCTTCCTGCAGTCCGTCCGCAATGGCGCTTTCACCGTCCCCGGTGACGGCAACGTGGACTTCGATCCCGTGTTCAAGGTGCTCTCCGATGCCGGCTATCAGGGCTGGCTGCTGGTGGAGGCTGAGCAGGATCCCGCCAAGGCCAATCCTCTGGAATACGCCATCAAGGGCCGTACCTACATCCGGGAGCACACCGGTCTGTAAATCGCGCGATGGGAGGACCCCGGTCCTCCCCACCGCGTTTCCATACCACTTTTTGACATCAAACAGGAGATGTTTCCAATGACTTATTTCAATAAGAACAAGGAACTCAAGCGGGGCTACAACGCCTATATCGACGAATCCACCAACTACATGGGTACCCTGATGAACGTGGGCCTGCTGGTGATGGAGGACGGCGACACCTATACCTACGAAAGCGCCGACCGCGAGGTTGCCATTCTGCTTTTCGAGGGCAAGGTCACCTATGAATACGCCGGCAAGACCGTTGAGGCCGACCGCCCCAACTGCTTCCATCACGAAGCCTACTGCCTGCTGGCTCCCAAGGGCACCAAGATCACCCTGACGGCTCACAGCCACAGCGAGCTTTACATGCAGGACACCCTGAACGAGAAGGATTATGAGCCGGTCATGTACACCCCGGAGACCGTCCAGACCCAGCACGCCGGTTCCAAGGGCGAGCTGATGGGTGCTATGGAGCGTGAGATCAAGACCTTCTTCGACTATGACAACGCCCCCTTCTCCAACATGGTGCTGGGTGAGGTGCTGAACCGTCCCGGCAAGTGGTCCTCCTATCCTCCTCATCATCATCCCCAGCCGGAGGTCTATTTCTACCGTTTCGACTATCCTCACGGCTTCGGTGCCGGTTTTGCCAACGGCGATGTTTACAAGACCGAGCAGAACGGCTGCGCCGTCATCAACCACGGCTTCCACTCTCAGGTGGTGGCTCCCGGCTACGCCATGTGCTACGCCTGGGGTATCCGGCATCTGGAGGGCGATCCCTGGCTGAAGACCCGCATCGACGACAAGGAGCACGAGTGGCTGTGGAAGCCCGATGCCAATGACCACATCTATCCCAATCATTGATCGGAGGTAACAAAAGCATGAAAACTGTCCGTTTGACCATGGCGCAGGCTTTGGTCCGTTTTCTGGAAAATCAGTACATGGAGGTTGACGGTGCCCAGCACCGCTTCGTCCGCGGCGTATTCATCATTCCCGGCCACGGCAACGTGGTGGGTCTCGGTCAGGCGCTGAGCCAGGAGGCCAAGCACCTGGAGGTCTATCAGGGCAAGAACGAGCAGGGCATGGCCCAAGCTGCCGTCGCCTTCGCCAAGCAGATGAAGCGTAAGCAGATCTGCGTTGCCACCTCCTCCGTGGGCCCCGGCGCCGCCAACATGGTCACCGCCTGCGGCACCGCCACCGCCAACAACATCCCCCTGCTGGTGCTGCCCGGCGACACCTACGCCTGCCGTCAGCCCGACCCCGTTCTGCAGCAGGTGGAGCACACCAACTCCCTGGCCACCACCACCAACGACGCTTTCAAGGCTGTGTGCCGCTACTGGGACCGCGTTGTCCGTCCCGAGCAGCTGATGAGCGCTATGATCAACGCCTTCCGCGTACTGACCGATCCCGCCAACACCGGCGCGGTCTGCATCGCCATGCCTCAGGACGTTGAGGGTGAGGCCTATGATTATCCCGTGAGCTTCTTCGCCAAACGCGTCTGGCGTCTGGAGCGCCGCCCTGCTACCGAGGCCGCTCTGGCTGACGCTGCCGAAGCCATCCGCAAGGCCAAGCGCCCCATGATGATCTGCGGCGGCGGCGTCCGCTATTCCGAGGCGCACGCCGAGTTCCTGCACTTTGCCGAGACCTTCGGCATCCCCTACGGCGAGACTCAGGCAGGCAAGTCCGCCACCGACTGGCTGCACCCCCTGAACTTGGGCGGCGTGGGCACCACCGGCTGCTCCGCAGCCAACGAGATCGCCCGGAAGGCCGATCTGGTCATCGGCGTGGGCACCCGCTACACCGACTTCACCACCGCTTCCAAGTGGCTGTTCAAGGATACCTGCAAATTCGTCAACATCAACGTCTCTGAGTTCCAGAGCCTGAAAATGGAGGCTGTCCCCGTGGTGGCTGACGCCAAGGAAGCCCTGCCCCGTCTGGAAAAGCTGCTGGAGGGCTATCAGACCGCCTATAAGGATGAGGTCAAGGTCGCCAAGGAGAAGTGGATCGATGAGCTGAACCGTCTGGATCACATCACCTTCTCCGACAAGAAGAGCTGGAAGCCGGAGATCAATGACACCAACGCCGATTCCGCCAAGCGCTTCGCGCAGGACGTCAATGCCCAGCTGACCCAGACCTCTGCTCTGGGCGCCATCAATGCCATGATGAGCGAGGGCGACGTTGCCATTGGCGCCGCCGGCTCTCTGCCCGGCGATATGCAGCGGATGTGGCGTCCCACCGGCGTTGACACCTACAACATGGAGTACGGCTATTCCACCATGGGCTACGAGGTGGCCGGCGCTCTGGGCGTGAAGCTGGCCATCGGCGACAAGCACGAGGTCTATTCCTTCTGCGGTGATGGCAGCTTCAATATGCTCCACGGTGAGCTGATCACCGCCTGCCAGGAGCACAAGAAGATCAACATCTGCCTGTTCGACAACGCCTCCTTCGGCTGCATCAACAACCTGCAGGTTGGCCACGGCAACATTACGCTGTGCACCGAGCTGCGCTATCGCAACAAGGATGGTCTGTTCGGCAACTTCATGAACATCGACTACGCCAAGGTGGCGGAGGCTTACGGCTGCAAGAGCTACACCGTCCGCACCATGGAAGAGCTGGTGGCCGCCTTCGAGGATGCCAAGAAGGTAAAGAACGTCCCCGTCCTCTTCGACATCAAGGTCCTGCCCAAGACCATGACCGACGGCTATTCCTCCTGGTGGCGCGTGGGTGACACCGAGGTGTCCGAGCGCAAGGAGAACCTGGCGGCTTATGCCGATCTGCAGGCTCACCTGAAGGAAGTCCGGAAGTACTAAGATCATTTTTGCTTACGAAAACCCATCCAAACTATAAAAAAGGAAGGTTACTAACATGGAAAACGTATTGAAGATCGGCATTATCGGCTGCGGCGCTATCGGCAAGGATCACTGCCGCCGCATCATTGAGACCGTCCCCGGTGCTACCGTTGTGGCCGTGTCCGACTATGTGGCCGCCGCCGCTGACGACACCGCCGCCAAGTACGGCATCAAGTCCTACGGCAATGACTGCGACGGCATGATCAAGGATCCCGAGGTTGAGGCCGTGGTCATCACCTCCATCGACCCCACCCATCATGACTATGTCATGAAGACTCTGGCTGAGGAGAAGTGGTGCTTCTGCGAGAAGCCCCTGAGCCAGAACGCCGCTGACTGCGAGGACATCATCAAGCGCGAGCAGGAGATCGGCAAGCGTCTGGTGCAGGTGGGCTTCATGCGTCACTATGACCGCGGCTATGCCGAGATGAAGCGCATCATCGACTCCGGCGAGATCGGCAAGCCCCTGCTGATCAAGTGCTGCCACCGCAACGTTGCTCAGGGCCCGGGCTTCAAGACCGAGAACGGCGTCACCAACGTGGCCATCCACGAGCTGGACATCTGCCGCTGGCTGCTGGGCGACGAGTATGAGGACGTGCAGTGCGTCAAGGTCCGTCAGAGCTCCAACTCCAACAAGGGCTATGACAACCCCCAGGTCATGCTGATGCGCACCAAGAACGGCTGCTTCATCGACGTAGAGGTTCAGGTTGCTGACGGCTACGGCTATGACATCCAGTGCGAGGTCGTCTGCGAGAACGGCACCGTGAAGCTGCCCGATCCCTACGCTGTGGTCCGCCGCTCTCGTCCCGCCGGTTGGGACAGCGTCCAGCCCGCCGAGTCCATGCCCATCATGACCGACTGGAAGGAGCGCTTCATTGAGGCCTATGATATCGAGTTCTGCAAGTGGGTGGAGTCTGTCCACGCCGGCAAGCTCACCGGCCCCTCCTCCTGGGACGGCTATGTGGCCTGCGTGGCTGGCGACGCTCTGAACGCCTCCCGCGGCACCTCTCAGTTCATGAAGGTGGAGACCATGGAAAAGCCCGAGATGTACAAGTAATCTCACCATCCAATATAAAATACGGAGCCTGACCAATGGTCAGGCTCCGTGTTTTTCCTTTTTCTGTAAATGCCGGAGTTTTCTCCGGCGCTTTTGCTTTTTCGATACAAACGCGGTTCAGCGTTCAAACAGCTTTCTCACTCCACCTCTAAGTGAACGGACTTATGAAACTGAGGCTCCACCAGGCCGGGGATCTCCACGGCATCGGTAAAATACAGATTCTCGACGTACTCCTGCAGCAGGGACACCACATAGGGATGGGGCCGTTCGTCAGGCCGCCGGGCCGCCACCGTCACCACCGCCGTTTTGGGCTGGAGCTTTTCCAGCAGCTTCCGGGAGGTGGAATCGAAGGAGGCATGGTGGGGCACCTTCAGAATGTCACAGGGGGTCAGATTCACAGTCTCCCACACATGGGCGTAGGCGTCGCCGCCCAGAACGATCTCCTTGCCGTGGTAATACAGCCGCTGGCGCAGAGAGCACACGTTCATGGATTTGGCCCAGCGCACCAGTTCATAACCGTTCCGCTCTCCGTTGAAGGCCGCGTCATAGATCTCCTTCTGCCGCCGGTACAGGGCCGGTTCGCCACAGAGGATATCCATTTTCAAGTCCGGCGTCAGCTGGAGGGAAATCGTTTCCGTCCCCGGCACCAATTCAAACTGCTTGATACGGTCGGGGTGACTTTGCAGCGCCTCGGTATAGATCCGGAGGCAGAGAAGGGCGTTTCTCGCAGCCTTGGGCAAGTTGTTATCCGGATGGAAGGGGGCTAGCTCCGGGGCATTTTCCGGAGGCAGATAGGTGGTGTAAAACCGGTCGATAGTCACGGCATCCAGCACCCGGCTGAGGCCACCGATGTGATCCCGGTGGAAATGCGTGGCCAGAGCCACGTCCAGATGGGTCACGCCCAGCTCCCGGAGAAAATCTCCCGCATAGATCCGCTGAGACCTGGGATCCAGTTCTCCCGGATGATCGTCCCGCACCAGACAGTCATGGCCAAAATCCACCATCAAGGCAAACTTCTGCCGCGTCCCCTCCATCTCCCGAATGAGAATACAGTCTCCGTTGCCTATGTTGATAAAGTCCAAAGCCAGCATACGCAGTCCCCCTCCTGTGTTGTTGTTACAAAGATACCATACCGCGTGAACGTTTACAACGAAAAGCGGCCCCTGCGTCAGCCAAAATTTTCCTTTGGATTTTGACAGTTTCCACAAGAAACCCGCGGCGGGCATTTTGCCCGCCGCGGGTTCTCTTCGTTTTGATCGGTTTTCCTCGAAAAGTCACGCTTTTCCGTAAATGACCGGCTGCTGCCAGCCTCCGGCTCCTTCCTCCGTTCCGGTGTCTGGCAGGAGGTCCGTTTCCGGCTCCGCAGGCTCCTCAGCCGGTGTCTCCGGCGGTGTGGACACGGCCCGGTTCTCCACGGTGATCTTCCGTGCGGTGATCCACTGTGCACCATCATTCCAATAGACGGTGACGGTATCTCCCACGTTCAGCAGCGGGGCCTCCGGCACCTGGGCGGCGCTGACATACACGGAGAAGCCGCTCTCCCCCTCAAAGCGGAGGTAATAGACGCTGGTCCCCTCAATGACGGCGCTGCGGATCTCGGCGATGGTGCCCTTTGTCTCCTGGAGCGTCTGATCCTCTGCGGGCACCTCCGCATCGGCCCGGTCGATAATGCCGTTATTCAACAGCGTTTTCCGGTAATTTTCCTCACACTGGGCCACAGTCTGCCCCGTCTCCACGATGTTGTACTGCTGGACGTTCACCATGGCATACATCTTCACCAGACCGTCCTCGCCCTTCAAAGCCATGAAGTAGGTGGGCTGGTCGGCGATATTCAGCAACAGCGGGAAGGTGGCGGAATAGCGCATCTGCTGGACCTGACTCTGGGCAGAGCTTTGGGCAGAGGTCTCCGTCGCACCGGCGCAGGGGTAGAAACGGGTCTCCTTGGTCCGCTGATTGGTGAGGATAAAGCCGATGTTGGACTGGTCGCTGGTAACGGAGGTCACGCCGGTGTACATATACACATCGTCATTGATGGCAATATAGTTCCAGCCCGCTGTGGTCAGCGTCACGTCCCGCTGGCCGAAGTAGGCGTTCAGAAAGCCGTTGTGGAACTGGCCGTAATAGTCATACTGATCCATGATGATGTCGGAGGAATACAGCCGATCCACCCAGGTGGGCACATCCTCGTAATACTGGCTCTCGCCGTTGACGGCGTTCACCAGCACGGCGCCCTTCACGTCCGTACCGCCGAAAAGCCCGATGCGCTTGACGATCCGGGAGCAGACCCAGTAGGGGGTGCCCTCCTCGTCGATCTCAAACACCGGCTCGTCAAACATCATGGTGGGGTACTGGAACCGCAGGTGGCGGTAGAGGTTCCGGGAGAAGTGTTCCGCCGTGGTATACTTCATGCCCTCGTCCAACCGGACCACCTCCGCCTCCTGAGTCACCATGTCGATGACGATATAGGCAGGCAGGCCGTTGGAGCGGTTGGTGAACCACTTGATGAGATCCCCGTAGGCAAGGCTCGTGACCCGCACGGGGCGGCCCTTATAGTTGATCTGGGTGTAGTTGGGTAGGATCTCAAACTGAGACACCATATCCGCCAGCTCACCCAGCTTCCGGCTGCCCAACCGGGCGGCGGAGTCGCTGTCCAGCATGGGGATCTGGTCATAGCGGATCTCCTCCACCTCTGTGACGAAGTCACCGGTGGTCAAGGGCAGCAGCTTGCTGTATGCCCCAGCCCGTAGCACCACCCAAGAGGAAAGGGAGCCAATGGCGATGGCTGCGATCATGGCGATCACCACGAAGAAGGGTATGGTGCACTGCTTTTTCACAAAGCCGAGATACCCTCTCGCACCGGTGCCCTGGAATCCGGAGGTCAGGACAGCGCAGCCGCAGTACACGGCGCACAGCAGAAACACAAAGAAGTAAAATTCCTCCGCATGGGGGTTCAGGGCGGGCAGCTCCACATAGAAGTACACCAGCCCCACCAGTGCCGTCACGGCGATGTTGATGAGGGTGCGGGTCACGGGAGTGCCGATGGGCTTCCGGGGCTTACGCTCCCGCTGAGGGCGCTCGCCCCCCTGTCCGAAATCTCCGGGGTTGAAGCCGCCGAAATTGAAGGTAAAGGGCATAGGGTTTGCCTTCCTTTCCAAAAGTTGTCAAAGCTGATACGAATTTATTATACCGAAAAAGTATGAACAAATCAAGGCCACACGCCGGCGTTGAGCCAAAAGGCCCCTCTGCCGCCGAACGCGGCAGAGGGACCTTGATTTTATTGGAAGGGCCGTTACTTGGTGACGACCAGCTTGTCATCCTCCACAGCCAGCTTGGCGGTGTCGCCGGTCTTGAGGGTGCCGTCCAGCATCTTCTCGGCCACAGCGTCCTCCACCTTGCTCTGGATGGCCCGGCGCAGGGGACGGGCACCGTACTTGGGGTCGAAGCCCTCCTTGGCCAGTTCCTTCACCGCCTCGTCGGAAGCGTCCAGATGGATGTCCATGGTCTCCATACGGTCCGCCACGGTCTTGAGCATCCGGCGGGCAACCTCCTCAATGTTCTGCTCAGTCAGAGCACGGAACACGATGATATCGTCGATCCGGTTCAGGAACTCCGGGCGGAAGGTCTGGCGCAGCTCCGCCAGAACGGTCTCCTTGGCCTGTGCATAGGCCGCGTCGGCATCCGCCTCGGCCTTCTTGTCATCAGCGTCAAAGCCCAGCTTGGCGCCGGCAGCGGTCAGTGCCTTGGCGCCGATGTTGCTGGTCATGACGATAACGGTGTTCTTGAAGTCCACAGTGCGGCCCTGAGAATCGGTAATCCGGCCATCGTCCAAAATCTGAAGCATGATGTTCCAGACGTCCTCGTGGGCTTTTTCGATTTCATCGAACAGCACCACGGAGTAGGGCTTACGGCGCACCTTCTCCGTCAACTGACCGCCCTCATCATGGCCCACATAGCCGGGAGGGGAACCGATGAGGCGGGATACTGTATGCCGCTCCATGTATTCGGACATATCGATCCGGATCATGGCGTTCTCGTCACCGAACATGGCCTCTGCCAGAGACTTACACAGTTCCGTCTTGCCCACGCCGGTGGGGCCCAGGAACAGGAAGCTGCCGATGGGACGCTTGGGGTCCTTCAGACCCACACGGCCACGGCGGATGGCCCGGGCCACGGCCTTCACAGCCTCGTCCTGACCCACCACACGCTTATGAAGGATATCCTCCATGTGCAGCAAGCGCTGGCCCTCGTCCTCTGTCAGACGGGTCACAGGGATACCGGTCCAACCAGACACCACAGCGGCGATGTCCTCGGCGTTGACGTCCCGGTGCTCCTGATTATTCTTGCGGCGCTTGTCACGCTCGATCTCCACCTGCTCCTTGTAGTCCTTCTCGATGTCCCGCAGCTGGGCGGCCTTCTCAAAGTCCTGGGCGTTGATGGCGGCGTCCTTGTCCTTGGACAGGGCGTTGATCTTCTCCTCCAGGCTCTTGAGTTCCTTGGAGGGTTCCTCCTGCTCCATCCGCACCCGGCTGGCGGCCTCGTCCATCAGGTCGATGGCCTTGTCGGGCAGGAACCGGTCATTGATATACCGGGTAGACAGTTCCACAGCGGCCTTCAGCGCCTCGTCGGTGATGTGCAGCTTGTGGTGCTGCTCATACTTCTCCCGCAGGCCCTTCAGGATCTCCAGCGTAGCCTCCGGGGAGGGCTCTCCCACGGTGACGGGCTGGAACCGGCGCTCCAGAGCGGCGTCCTTCTCGATGTACTTGCGGTACTCGTTCAGGGTGGTGGCGCCGATGATCTGGATCTCGCCCCGGCCCAGCGCGGGCTTGATGATGTTGGCGGCATCCACAGCGCCCTCGGCGGAGCCTGCGCCCACGATGGTGTGCAGCTCATCGATGAAGAGGATGATGTTGCCGTTCTTCTGAACCTCCTGCATCACCTTCTTGATACGCTCCTCAAATTCGCCCCGGTACTTGGTACCGGCCACCATGCCGGAAAGGTCCAGAGACAGGAGCTTCTTATCCAGCAGGTTTTCCGGCACATCGCCCATGGCGATCTTCCGGGCCAGGCCCTCGGCGATGGCAGTCTTGCCCACGCCGGGCTCACCGATCAGGCAGGGGTTGTTCTTGGTGCGGCGGGACAGGATCTGGATGACCCGCTGGATCTCGTCATCACGGCCGATGACAGGGTCCAGCTTGCCGGTCCGGGCATCCGCCGTCAGATCACGGGTGAACTCTGCCAGCGTCTTGCTGCCCTTGCCGTCCTCCTTGGCGGAACCGGCAGCCGGAGTACGGCTGTCGCCGCTCTGGGCTGCTCTGGGCGCGGCGGTGAGCTTCTTCATCAGCGCGGTATAGAGCTGACGGGCATCCACACCGGCGGACCGCAGAATACGGACTGCCATGTTGTTGCCCTCCCGCAGGATACCGGCCAGCAGATGCTCGGTGCCGATGTAGGCGTAGCCGCCCCGGATGGAATCCTCCATGGCGATCTCCACAACGTGCTTGGCGCGAGGGGTCAGACCCTGAGCGGGATTGCCGCCGGGAAGACCGGCGCCGACGCTTTTCCGAACCATTTCCGTCAGCAGGTCGTCGGTCAGGCCCGCCTCCGTCAGGACGGTGTGGGCCATGCCCTCGTCCTCACGCATCAGGCCCAGCAGCAGGTGTTCCGTTCCCACATAGCCGTGACCCAATTCGCCTGCGGCCTCTTGTGCCAGCCGCAGGGCTTCCTCCGCAGTGGGAGTAAATTTATTTTCATTCATAATTCAATACCTCTTTTATTCTGGGGTGTGCGTTTTGTTTGAACGCGCCTGTTAAGCGCTTTCCTTGCCGTCCTTGTGGGACTCCTTGGCCTCCTTGTGGGCCTCCTCCAGCTTGTGGATCTCGTCCCGCAGCTGGGCGGCCCGCTCGAAGTTCTCCTCGTGGATAGCCTTCTTCTGCTCCAGCTTCAACGCATTCAGCTGACGCAGATAGGAGAACCGGCTCTGTTCCTCATGGCTCATGAGGTCATCCTTCTTTTCCTCCTTGACCTCCTGCACCGGCGCTGCGCCGATGGCGGGCATGGCGTCGAAGAAATCATCGAAGGGGCTTTCCAGCATCCGGTTCATCCGACCCAACAGGGAGGGCATGGGGCTGAAGAAATCTCCGAAGAAATCATCATTGCCAAAGAAGCTGTCCCGCATGGACGGCCGCCGGTTAAAGAGCTTCTGGGTATACCCCAGCTTTTCCGCGCAGGCCTGGCAGAGATGGTGCTCTTCTGTTCTTCCGTTGATGCTGCTGCGATATACAAAGCTGACTTCATTCTTTCCGCAATTCTCACATTTCATAATGCATTCCTCCATAAACTGTATATAAATTTTTTCTTAACTGTGTTGCGTGCCGTTCCTCAGGCGTTCAAACCTGTAAGATCAGCACCTGTCGCAGGATATCCGCCCGGACAGCGTCCCGGCTCTCCCGGGGCACCCGGCTCAGGGCCTTATCGCCCACGGCGGTGAGGATCGTCTGACCCATGTCCCGCTCCAATGCGCCGGACTGCACCAGATTGCTGAGGATAGCTCTGGCCGAAGCCAGATCCACGCTGCTGCCCAGACTGTTGATGACGTGCATCATCAGCGTCTGCCGGTCCACCTGCACCCGGGTGATGCGGATATATCCGTTGCCGCCGCGCCGGCTCTCTACGATGTAGCCCCGCTCCGGTGAAAACCGGGTGGACATCACATAGTTGATCTGGCTGGGTACACAGTTGAACCGCTGGGCCAGCTCGCTGCGCTGGACCTCCAGCACACCGTCCTCCGCCGTATCCAAGCTATCCTGCAAAAAGCTGGCGATCAAATCTGAAATCCCCATGGGGACATCTCCTTTCTCGTCTCCGTCTTTTGACTTTGACTATCTTTAACCTTTGTTTGATTGTAGTATAGCACGATCTTTTCCAATGTCAATAGCTATTTTTGACTTTCTTTGACCATTTGTGTAAACAGTTTGTGAACGCTCATTTCCCCCATAGTTCGCATATGCAGTTCAATATCTCTAACCGCCGAAAGGCCCTGCTTTTTCCAATGTTTTTCCGGTTTTTGTGACATTTTCACAGTTTTCGTTTTCCTTGGTAAGAATTTAACAAAACGCCCTTGCTTTTTAGAAATTGTATGATACAATGAAGGCACATTCTAATGGAGGTGTGTACACATGGCTTATAAGATTACTTCTGCTTGCGTCAGCTGCGGTTCCTGCGCAGACGTTTGCCCCGCCGGCGCTATCAGCCAGGGCGACGATCAGTACGTGATCGATTCTGCCGCTTGCTTGGACTGCGGTTCTTGCAGCGACACCTGCCCCAACGGCGCCATCGTCCCCGAGGAATAATTCTTAAAGGGATACATAAAACCGTCTCAGGCCCGATCCTGAGACGGTTTTTTTGTTTGCCGCCGGGACTTGCGAAGAAAGCGGTTCCCCTATATAATAATAGAAGCGTTCAACGGGAGGTGACGGCGTGGAGCATTGGGAATACCTGAAGCCGGACGGGCTGCGGTTCGTCTGGGATGATACGCTGTTCCGCCCCGGCACGGACTCCTTTCTGCTGTCCTCCCTGCCGAAGCTCTCCGCCGGGCTGCGGGTCTGCGATCTGGGCTGCGGCACCGGCCTGCTGGGGCTGCTGCTCCTGCAAAGGCAGTCGGAACTGACCATCACCGGGATCGACATTCAACCGGCGGCTGTGGCGCTGGCAGAGCGGGCCGCCGCCGAAAACCGCCTAACGGACCGGCTCACGTTTCGGTGTATCGACCTCCGGCAGGTGCGGCAGCATTTTTCCACCGGCTCCTTTGATCTGGTGGTCTGCAACCCGCCCTATTACCCGCCCACCAGCGGAAAAGTCTCCGGGGACAGCGCCCGCCGCACTGCCCGCTCCGAAACGGAGGCGAGTCTGGCGGATATCTGCGCCGCCGCGTCCTATCTGCTGCGGTGGGGCGGAAAATTCTGTCTGGTCCACAAGCCAGAACGGCTGACGGACACAGCCTGCGCTCTGCGGGAGGCGGGCATGGAACCCAAGCGGCTGCGCTTCGTCCAGAATCGACCGGACACAGCCCCTTCCCTCTTTTTGATAGAGGGCTGCCGGGGCGGTAAGCCGGGGGTGGACATTCAACCGCCCCTTCTTTTGCAAACGGATACCGGCGCTCCCACCGGGGAGCTGAACATCATTTACTTTCGAGATCAGGAGGTCTGACTATGGCAGGCATTTTATATCTGGTAGCTACGCCCATCGGCAATCTGGGGGACTTCACCCCCCGTGCGGTGGAAACGCTGGAAAACGCGGACTTCATCGCCGCGGAGGACACCCGTGTGTCCATGAAGCTTTTGAACCATTTCGGCGTGAAGAAGCCTTTGATCAGCTATCACGAGCACAATCACGTCACCGCCGGGCAGAGCGTTCTGAATCGACTGCTGGCCGGGGAATCCTGCGCTCTGATGACGGACGCCGGCACCCCCGCCATCTCTGACCCCGGCGAGGATCTGGTGCGGCTGTGCGCAGAAAACGGCGTGGAGGTCCGGGCCATTCCCGGCTGCTGCGCCGCCGTCAACGCCTTGGCCGTCAGCGGTCTGCCCACCGGACGCTTCACCTTCGAGGGCTTCCTCACCGTCAACAAAAAAAGCCGCCGGGAACACCTGAATTCCTTAAAGGGCGAGACCCGGACCATGATCTTCCACGAAGCCCCTCATAAGCTCCGTACCACACTGAACGACCTGACGGAGGCCTTCGGCCCAGACCGCCGGATCTCCCTGTGCCGGGAGCTGACTAAGCTCCACGAGGAGGTCCTGCGCTTCACTCTGGCCGAAGCCGTGTCCTATTACGAGGAGAACGCCCCCAAAGGTGAATACGTCCTTGTGGTGGCCGGTGCCGCCCCCAAAACCGGCGCCGTGGTGACGCTGGAGGACGGCGTGGCGCAAGTCCTTGCTCTGAAGGAACAGGGAATGCGGCTGAAAGACGCCGCCAAGGAGGTGGCGGAGCACACCGGCCTTTCCAAAAACGAGCTGTACGCTGCCGCCTTGGAGCGGTAAGGGCAAAAAATCCCGGCACGGTCAAACCGCGCCGGGATTGCTTTATTTTGTGAAGTGCTGGTGGTCAAAAATGTGGTCTGAGCAGAAGCAGTGATAGCCCTGGCATTTGGAACAGTAGCGGAATTCCAGCTCCGGGTGGTCAGCGTCCGTGCGGCCGCAGACCTCGCACTTGTGGCGGTAGCCTCGCTCCGTCTCTGCCTTCTTCTGCTGCCGGACGGCGGACTTGAATTGAATGGTCTGTCTGGACCGCTGGCGGCTCTGGATCCCCAAAATGCTCTTGATATCCTCCCAGAAGAAGATCACGAAGTTCAAAATTGCCACCACAGCGGCCAGAGCACTGGCGTAGGCACCGTACCGCACGGACCGAGCGATGTTCCACGCCATCAAAGCGATGTCCGCCCATGCCAGCCACTTGGCCTTCAGAGGGATCACCCCATAAAACCAGACCTGCGCGTCGGGATACATCACTGCGAAGGCCAGGAACATCGTCAGGTTGATGTAATAGGCGTCGGACAGGCTCCAGCCGTAATACCCCGTGGCCAGCGAGAGGATCACCGTGGACAGTACGCTGAACAGCATGCCGCTGAGATAGTACAGGGTGAACTTGGCGGTGCCCCACTCCCGTTCCAGCGTCCCGCCCACGAAGTAGCAGAAGGACAGCATGATAAACAGCGATATGGGGCGATAGGTAAAGGGCAGCAGCACAAAGGTCACCAGCCGCCACATCTCGCCATGGAGCACATGGTAGAGGTCAAATTTCAAAAAGCTCAGGGCCGCCGACCCAGCGAACAGCGTCAAAATGTACGTCACCGCGTTGGCGATAACAATGTAGAGCATCAGGTTCGGTATGCCGAAACGAGGATGGCTGTACGCAAACCGGTCGATCCATTGGTTCAGTTTCTTCAAAATGGGTCCTCCTGTCATTCTTCAGGTGTGCCGGAGGCAAAAACCGCCGGACAGATGGTATTATTATAACCGTTCCTGTCAGAAAAGTCATCTTTAAATTGTGAACGTTTTCCGCCTGATAAATTTTTATAAAAAGATTCTCCGTTTTCGGTTGACAAACCGCCCCAATCTATGGTAAACTAATCAAGCGTTGGAGAGCCGGAGAACTCCTCTGCCGATGGAGAGATGTCCGAGTGGTTTAAGGAACCGGTCTTGAAAACCGGCGAGGCGCAAGTCTCCGTGGGTTCGAATCCCACTCTCTCCGCCATTTTATAGAACACCATCGACCTGCGGAAGTACCCAAGAGGCCGAAGGGGCTCCCCTGCTAAGGGAGTAGGGTGTGTAAAAAGCGCCGCGGAGGTTCAAATCCTCTCTTCCGCGCC
>ENA-UEQL01001148-UEQL01001148.1-human-gut-metagenome-genome-assembly--contig:-NODE-1148-length-18868-cov-15.997180_pt1 | contig 18868 bp, 21 predicted proteins | sample MGYA00242905_ERZ507926 | MGnify/ENA primary metagenome ERZ507926 (study PRJEB26167, sample SAMN06115531) | human gut metagenome | host: Homo sapiens | place: China:Henan | collected 2015-09-09...
TCTGTCGTATTCATTCATCTGAGAAATATCTTCAAGTTCAAATTTATTGAAACTCTCAAACACTTTCTGCGATACCGATATCTCTTGAAAATTATTATTTACATCAACAAAAGAAATATAGTATCTTCCTTTTTCTGAGCATAAAGTATAAGGATTATACTTGTCTTTTCTTCTCTTAGGACGTTTGTCCATTAATTTTTCCTCCAATCAATCTGAATCTTTTAGTAATTCAGGTTGTTTGGAGGACCTCTGTTTCTATATTTCATCATGCCCTTCCATTTTCATGTAAAAAGGGCATAAAAATACCGACAAGTATAGAAAGCTATTGCTTGTCGGTATTCTATCACACGCTATTAAATGTCTTTATCCTTCTTGCTATCACAAAATTCATTAATTATATAGTTATTAACATAAAACTTGCCTTTGACCCCTATTTCTTTTCTTATATTACGGAAGCACTTCTCAGTTTTCACTCGTATATTATCATAAGCAGTTACAGAATTTGAACATTCCTGACAAACTTCAACAATATCCCAAATTAAACTTATCGAAATTGTATTTGCAAGTTCAGAATAATTGTCTTTCAAAAAATCTTTTAAAGGACTTACAACATTTAAGGATTTTTCAGCTTTAATGTTACTGTTTGTATTCTCTTTATGAATAGAACTTTCATTTACTAATAATTCAACTAATATATTGCTAAGCTTTGCATATAAAGCTTTATTTTCCTCAAAAAGCGTTTTTCTTAGCTCATCCTCTGTTTTTCGTTTATCTGTTATATAATTAATAAATATTGGGACAACAACTACGGAAAGAATTCCACCTACTATTGATGCAATCCAAACTCTAACATCCTAAGGGCTTTGCCAAAATACAATTGCTGTCGGCACAATAATCATAAGTAAGGCTAATACAATCATAGCTATGTAACTCAATATCAATACTTCATTAAATAAACTGAAAATAATATTAAAAATTTTCCTTAGTTTAGGATTTTTACTTTTTATCTTATTTATTCGGTTAATCAAACTTATATTCTCCAATACTATAATTTTAAATTCACTTTATTTTTTAGTTTTAATTCTATAGTCTAACAAAAAGTAACATATAACAAAATTCCAGCTAATCAAAAATATTATTGTCAGCCACAGTGACGCTGTAAATGTTCTAGAGAACAGATTTACAAGCATTTGATTTCCTGTTAGGCTTTGTGAGTTTAGTGTTTGTGCATTATCAACAAGCACATTCAGGTAATTTGAAATGTCGAAAATGTTATCATTCGGTATATATTTTGAGGGGATAAAAATGCTGAAATCACAAATATTAAACACAATCAAAAGCACGGCAGGTATTCCTGCAAAAGCAAGCACAAGTGCAACATATTTTAGCGGAATATTTTTTAGCGATTTCAGAAAGTAGTTTAATTTGAGATTTTCTTTTATCTCCTCAAAAAATTTTCTACTGAACCTATACCACAACTTCAATGCAATAATGCTAAATCCGATAAATATTGCAAGGTATAAAATATGTTCAAATGACGAGAGCGTTTGATTTTTCTCATTCAGATTAACCGAATAATACTGCGGCAAATCCATTTGCTCAACAATTGCTCCCGTATATACCGAGTTATCGTAAACAATCATATCAACCGTTCTGTCACCATAATTTTCGGATGTTGTATATGGAACATACACTCTCTGTTTGTCATCAGCAGAAAACTTATTTATTAAGCTTTCGTTTTCACATATCACACCGCAAATTGTATATTGATTTCCGTCAATGCAAATCTTTTTACCGACTGCATCTGTTGTAAAAAACAGTTTGAGAGCAAGAGAACTTCCGATTATTGCAACCTTATCTCTGTTATCTATGTTTTTGGACGAAATATTTTCGCCGTTAATTTCGGTCTTATAATCCGAAAACCAGTTTTCATTCACAAGTACCGTAGTTACGGTTTCTTCCTTAACTTTTGTTTCTTTACCCTCGGAACAAAAAGCTATGCCTTTGTCAGTAATCCGTTCAAACAGCTTTTCAAGTTCAGAAACCGTTTTTGGAGCAGTTTCGGAATTTTTATCATAAGTTAATTGAGTAACATCAGGTAATTGCCCTTTTGCATTTTCAATAATTATAATATTCGCAATAAAAACGCTCACAGTCAGCAACAGCAGTAACAGAAACGAAACAATTTTTCTTTTGCTCACACTGTTTCCTCCTCAATATAAACACTTGAACCGTTTTCTATACTCTTGGTTGTTTTATATACAACTTGACTGTCGCCAAAAAGTGAGTCCGATGTCACCTCGCAATACAGCTCGTCACTGTTACATATATCCACCGAAACCTCTTCAACTGTTGCATCACCGTTTTCGGTTTTATTTATAACAAATACTATTCCCGTATTACCTGCCCCATCCACCGATGAAACAGGCAAAAGATAATGTGTTTTCATATCATTTGAACCTGCGGTATCGTCAATTACACCTGTTTGAACCGAAACCACTTTGACCTTTGGAAGAAGCATATTATTGATTGTTTTTGAAAAATATGTAAGTAATGCAATCACAATAAAAAATACAATTGAAAATTTCAACACTACGCTCTTTAGCTTATCTTTTTTCATAAAAGCCTCTCTCCTATCCCTTATCAGTTCCGACAAACGGCGAATCAATATCCCTGTGTCCGTAAAGATAAATAAGCAATGCAGGAATCATAAATATAACTCCGCAGGCAAATATTATGCCGTAATCCGAACTACCGACATCAGTAAGCGATACGGAAAGCGGATACATACCCTCATTATCAAAATAAATCAGCGGTTGTTCAACTACATTCCAATTATCAATAAAGCAGAGCAACGCAAGTGTTATGAGTCCGCCCTTAATCTGCGGAAGAATAATATTAGTAAATATTTTCAAATATGACGCACCGTCAACTCTTGCCGCCTCAATTGCGGAATCGGGAATGTATTTTATACTTTGCCTCAAAAGACAAATTCCGAATGCAGAAAAAGTTCCGGGTAAAATTACCGCAAGAAAATTATTCAGCAAATTCATATTTTCAAGAATCATATAATCAGGCACAAGAGTTACCTGCAACGGCAAAATGAGCAAAATTATGTATATGAAAAACAGCTTGTCCCTGAACGGGAATTTCAATTTTGCAAAAGCAAAAGCCGCCAATGATGATACTGCAACCTGACCGATTACTGTCGGAAAAGTACAAATAACCGAATTCCAGAACTTCAACAAATATTCGGGTTTTCTGAAAAGAGTCTGATAAAACTGCTCCAAAGTTGCCATATTCGGAATCATATTGAGTTCTTTATATTTTCCGTCAGAAAAATTGAGCATCTCGCTTACCTGTGAACCTGTCATAAATGAACAAGCAAGCATATAAATGACAGGAAACAAAAACAGCACAGTTACAGCAATCAGCAAAAAATATTTTAGTATTTTCATAACCGTATCTTTCATAACAAACCTCTCAAGAATAGCTGTGTTTCCTTTCAAAGCAGAAGAAAATAAACAGCACAATAATTATAAACAGCGATAAGACAATTGATGCCGCCGACAATCTTGGATAGTTAAGATTGTAATAATTGTTGTTGATGAAATTCTGCAAAAAATACACATTGGTGTTTGGATAATCGCCAAACAAAGCAAATACCTCACGGAAAATTTTAAATGAATAAATAAGCTCCATCAGAAAAACAAAAAATGTAGTTGGCACAATCATAGGTATAGTAATTTTAGTTACAAGCTGATGTGATTTTGCACCGTCAAGCCTTGCGCTTTCGTAGAGAGATTGCGAAACATTGGCAATGCCTGCCGTAAAAAGAATCACACAAAATCCGCAGTACTTCCACACATAAATAAAAACGATCATCACCATAGACCATTCTGAATTAAAAAATTCAACAGTATTAAATCCAAGTGAATTAAGTAATCCGTTGATTGCGCCGTAATCATCAAAAACCAATTGCCACACGCAAATCAGAGATGCAATCGGAACTACAACAGGAATAAGCAATGCACTTCTGAAAAAGGAAGATATTTTATTAAAAGAATTAAGAAACAACGCTATCAAAAACGAAATCACCATTAACAACGGTATCGCCGTAACTGTAAATATACCCGTGTTTTTAAGTGCAAGCAAAAATGTGTTGTTTTGAAAAAGCTGTATGTAATTTTCTATGCCCACAAAAGTATCGCCGACATACAGGCTTTTGGTAAAACAAATTATGTACGGCACAATATAAAACACCGCTATGCCTAAAAAAGACGGTAATATAAACAGGTATGCTGCTATATGCTCTTTTTGTTTCCTTGTTAATTTAGATTTTCTCATAATTTATTCCTATTCAGTCAAATAAATTTCCGTTGCCGCTGTGAGTTGACGTATAAACTTTTCCTTTGAAATATCCCCGTTTAAATATTTATCAACTATATCACTGATTACCGAAGAATTAAAATAAGTATCCGATAAATAATTAAACCCATATAAATTACATTTTGTTATGTTGTTTATAATATATTTATAATCTCTTATCGCCGCACTTTGAGCAGTTTCAACAATAGCTTTTTCTTTATCACTAACAATTAAATCTCCAAAATCTATTGCTTCATCTATTGAATCAATGCATTTTTCCATAGCATCGCTGTTTACAGGCAAATACATACATTCTTCACTCATATTTTTTTGCACATCACAGGACAAACAGTACTTAATGAAAGGCAGTAATTTTTCTTTATTTTTACAATTATCATTAACGGCAATACCAACATCTATAGAGGCAGAAATTGAATCATCATCCATATTGTAATTATTTACAAACACAGGAGTTGATCCTAAATATTTTAAACACGAATATGTCTTTACTATAATACTAAAAGCAGGCATTTCCTTATATAAAATAGAAGCACCATTATTTATATTTTCATATAAAAAATAATAAACATTTTCGTCGGTAGTGTCATTCTTAATCAAGCTATAGATAGAATCCAAATCTTCCGAAAACTTATCGCTGTTAAATTCTGTATTTCCGCTGTTAAAATCTATATATTGATCTAAAAACGAATAAAAAAAGGCAATATTATCATCGGCACTTCCAAAAAGAGAATATTCTTTTTTATTTTTTGAAAGTTTCTCAGATAATGCTTTAAAAGAAAATTCAGATGATGTTAAATTGTACTTATTAAGTGTTTCCTCTGTAGTTATAAAAACATCAGGTGAATAGAACAAAGGTATAAAATATCTTTTACCGTCAATCACTCCTGCATCCATAATTTTTGAATTGCAGTTATCTATTCCTATATCATAACTAAATTCACTTATAAGCTCGTTTACATCTGCAATAGTTTTGCTATCTGTTAATTTCTCAAATGGAAGCTTTTGACTCAAAGAAAAAATATCAGGTCCTTCACCTGCCATAATTTCTGTTGACATTTTTAATTTCATTTCTTCCTGAGATTCAAATTCCACGATTTCAATTTGATAGGACTCATCGTAATGCTTTGTACAATATTTATTGTACCTTTTAATAATATCGCAAATAGCATCCTCATAGTATGCACAATATGTAAGCTTTGAGGAATTGCTTGAAGCTGTGCTTTCACCACATCCGCTGAAAGCAAACACAGTAATAATAAATTGTAATGTTAAAATTATCGCAATTTTATTTTTCATAATGATTCACCTTGTGATTATATATCTTAACATAATTCTAAATTATTAATCTGTAGTTTATCTGAATTTTTATTATTTAAATCAACAATAACGCTCTACTTGTTAATTCATACGGATAAGTAGCGAAATTAATATGCACTGAGTTAAATTCACTTCATTAATAATTGAAAGTAACATATAAACCTTTTGCAGGGTCGGAAACTACTACAGTATCACCCTTAACTTTAGTTATAACTACATAATGCAATAAGGAATCGTCAATTATCACATGTGCAATTGCAGGCAAAGGTAATTTATTAGTTAACACACTTTTATCCGCTTCAACAACCTTTTGTTGAAAGCCATAGTGTTCAATCGCCTTTACAAGTCCATATGCACTAGTACCTTGTCGATCCGTACCTGCAATATCCCTAATTTTTGCTATAGATACTTTTAAACCGTATTTTTCAAAAATTGCGGCCAGACAAGCCGGACCGCAATCTGTTTCATCATTTTGTAATATACATTTAAATCTAATCATAATATACCAGTTCATTCTGTTAAATAAATTTCCGTAGCAGCCGAAAGCTGACGAATAAATTTATCCTTTGATATACCTTTATGTATATAATTGTCAACAATGTCACCGATAACATTGTCATTATAATATGAATGTGACACATCTCGATACAAGGTGCAAGCGTTTACATTATCGGCAATGTCAATGTATGCTTTCATAAAATCGTTGTCAATCCCGATAATTTTATTGTTATCATCCGTTCTTGAGCCGGCAACAAGCTTAGCATTATCGTAAACAGACATATTCACAGGAAAACTCAAACTTCCTGATTCTGTTGCACCAATTTCTTGAATTTCATCACTAAGAGTATATTTTATAAACGCAAGTGCTTGCTCCTTTAGTTGTGTATTATTATTAATTGCATATCCAGCCTGTATGTGTGCGGAATTAACATCTTTGTTTTTTGTCAATCCACGAAAGACTACAGGTGTTTCATTTATAGATTGATAATAAGAATAATTTCCTGCCATCAACGGAAATGACCGATTTATATACAATCCGTCAAACAATTCATTTGTATTGTTTTTTTGAGAAATCGTCAACATCTGCATCATTACATCTAAATTATCTTTAAATTCATCGGTATCAAAATACACAGCTTTATTTTCAAAATCAACATAGCTGTTTAAAAATCTGCAAAAGAGTTGCATTGGATAATCAAACCACAAAAAATCCGACAACTCATTAGATACAAATGAATAGCCTTCATCATTTAAAAAATAATTTTCAAATACATCTGAAAAATTACTGTATGTCAAAGAAAAGCCGTTATTTTCTTTGATATCGAAATTTTTCAATCTTTCTTCTGTAGATACCAATACATCAACTCCATAAAACAGCGGTACAATATATAAACCGTTATCATAAACTCCTGCGTTGAGTATGTTATCGTTATAATCATCAAGATTTATTGCATTTGAAGAATTATCATCTTTTAGCAAATCATAAATATTCATTAATGAACGGCTTTCAATTAATTTTTCAAAAGGCAATTTTTGACTAAGTGAAATAATATCAGGTCCACTTCCTGCCATAATTTCAGTTGATATCTGCGTTGACATTTCTTGTTCAGAAGCAAATTTAACTATCTCAACTTGGGAAGACGGATTATTACTGTTTATGCAGTATTTATTGTATTTTTCTATAATCCAAGAAAGAGAGTCTTCATCATTTAATGTGTAATAAACAAGATGATTTTGTTCGCTGTTATTTTTTATTGCACAACTTGAAAATGAAGTAATTATTATAACACTTAAAAGTATAGCTATTATGGCTTTAATAGATTTATGTGGTTTAAATAAAAAGCGTGTGAACATAATTATATTTTATCCTTACTTGAATTTCCTGTAACCTGATATTTTCCGGGGTCGTAGTTATGACAATTTGCGTATGCTATTGCGGCCTTTGTGTGCGCACTTAACATAGTTAATATTATAAGTAATACTATCATCGGAGTTCCTGCAAATATAGCACCAATCAACATATTACTTATCAATGCAACTACCACAATCATTGTAAAAACAATATTACATATTAGAAAGCTTCTGTAATGAAAACCACCTGTGAATTTTCTTAAAGATGAAAATGCAACAAAAAATATTAATCCATTAAGCAACTCACCAAATAACAAACTTGTAATTATACAAATCAGAAAATTTATAATAGATGATATTATAAGTTGAACTCCGTATATATATTTCTTTTTCTTCTGTTTTTATTGTTTCTTTTAATAAAAGAAAATCTGTTATACTTCTTGATAGATAATTTAACATCTTGCAATGTTTCCTTCGTGATTTCTATCAAAAGTATAACAGATTTCATTCTAATAATATTAAGTCGGGTATAAAATGTAGTTATTTGGGTGTATTTGGCTTTTCAAACATTAGATTTACAAAAAAGTAATTATCTTGCTCACAACAAGTCATATCTCCGCCATATTTGTTCACTGTATTTCTTACGCTGTTTAATCCGTAACCGTGGTTCCTCCTATTCTTTTTATTTGTAATCAGTTTCGGATTGTTTTTAAGCACTGAGTGCGAAGAAAAATTTTGCACGCTCAAAATTTCATACACACCTTTTTGCATTATCTCAATTTTAAGCTTTTTATTTTGCTCCTTTGCAAGAGCTTCAATTGCATTGTCGGCAAGATTTCCGATGATAACGGCTAAATCATCACCTGAAATAAACTTTAAATTCGCCTTGCAGCTAACGATAAGCTCAATATCATTTTCCAAAGCTTTTTCTTTTACGATATTTAAAATCGCATCAAGGTATACATTTCCGGTTTTATAAAAATGAACCCTTGCAGAAATATCATTTTCAACACACAAGCAGATTTCTCTCGCTTCATCATACCTACGCTCATCTATAAGATTTTCTATACATAACAGCTGATTTTTAATGTTATGCTTTATCGCAGACACACTGTGCATATACATTTCATTGCTCTTAATCTGCATGCGGTACAAATCTTTTTCTTTATTAAGTACAATATTTTCATTGTTTAGCATATAATTTTTCGAAATGCTTTTAATAAGATAAAAATTTATAAAAGTAAATGATAATATCGTTATGGATATAACCCCTAAAATAATTCTGTCAACTGAGGAAAGCTCTGAGTTTGAGGATACTCTAAAAGTCAGTAAACCAATAACTACACTCAATATAGGTATTATAAGCGTAATTATTATTTCCTTTGCTCGAAAAATATGATATGAATTTTTGAACAGGTTATAAACAACAACCAATGCAATAACGAAAATAAGATTTGATAAAACAATATAGATATATCTGTACACCGAGTTTTCTGTCATAAGATAATTGTAATCACAATCAATAATTGCAGAAAAGAAATAATTTATACCAAACGACAAAACAGAATAAAAGACATTAAGAAAAACAGGTATTATTAGCTTAATATATATTTTGTCTTTAAAAAACAAAATACAATACGGAATCATTATTGCCAAAAACACAACTGTTTCTATGTATGCAAAAGACAGGTACAACCAATTGATCAAGGTAATCGAAAAAAACATTAAAATAAATGCAATCAAATAAGCAAGTAAATTAACTCTTTTACTTTTAGAGGGCGTTAAAAATTTATAGCAAAAAGTAACGAACACTATCCCTTGAAACAAATTCACAAACAGCTCAAAAATTATACTAAAATCCATTACTGCTGACCACCCTTTTGATAAAGGCTTCTTTAAGAGCCTTTGCTCTGCTCCTACTCATAGGTATTGATACATCATCATCAACTAACAGATATCTATCGCTTATTTTACAGATATGATTTAAATTGATTATATAACCCTCATGACATCGAATAAATTCATCCTTGGGCAATATTTTTTCATACAGAGAAAGCGACGCTTTAACGACATATTTTTCACTGATTGTGTGGATATGTGTATAATTTTTATATTTTTCAAGATATATAATATCATCGTTTTTTAAAACAACATCCTGTCGGTCTGCTCTTATAACAGTTGTTTTCGACCTTTTACAGAGTTGGTCTGTTACTCTCTCAAATAAATCCGCAAGTCGGTCGCTGTCTTTGATTTCATCCTTCCTGATAAAAGTATACGGAAAGCACTTTAGTGCTTCAAATACGAGTTCGTTATGGCTTGTGACAAAAACAAAGAGCGGAATTTCATCACCTTGCCTTGTTATGTTAATTTTATTCGCCGTTTCGAGTCCGTTCATCGTCGGCATTTCTATATCTAAAAATATTAAATGGTATTTTCGGTAATTTTCGATTATATCGTATCCATTCAAGTATTTATCAACCGAAAACTTCAACTCAAGCTCGTTACAGGTTCTTATAATCTTGCTTGTAAGCATTTCGATAAAATCCAATTCATCATCAACAACAGCAATTTTTAACATCATTTCACCTCTACTTTTATTTTAACAAATCACCCCAATCTTTTCAATAATTATTGTTAAATTTATAATTAGCAAATCAAAAGTTAATTTCCAAAGTAAGTTCCACAGTGGAAGTTAAAGCGGAAGTTACTATGGGAATTAACGTTAGCAAATCAAATTCTACAAATTTCAAACAACAAGCTGCTCTTACCGCCGTGTTCACGGTAGCGTTGCTGTGTTGTGACAAATCCTGCATTTCGCAAATCTTTAATAGCTCTGCGAACAGTAGCAGGCGACAATTTTATGTCTCCTGCTATTGTTTTTACCGAAGGCCAGCATTCACCGTTTTTGTTCGCTCGGTCGTAGAGGTAGGTATAGACTGCTACGGCTCTGTGAGGTAAGTCCATTTGATAGAGATAAGTTAATCTACTCATTGTCCAGCACCTCCTGAGGTAATCTTTCAGTTCTTATGACTACTTTTCTTTGCTTGTCTGCGTTCTGTTCAACCATTGAATTTCCAGGTTCTTCTGTTGGCTCATATTTCTGTTCAGAATTTGCAGTATTGTCACTTTCGGTCTGTTCTACATTTGGAGAGGTTTTAAGATTTTCATTTTTCTTCTTTTTCTCACTGCTTGCCTCATCAAAATCCGAATCAGTTGCAGGCTGTTCAAGATAGTGAGGATAGTATTTCTGAATTATGTTATTGAACAAATCCGAACGGTTTGCATAGTGAACTTCACGGTTTCCGTTTTCCATGACTTCATACTTTTCCTCAAACTTAATACCCCATTTGAAGAACAATTTTAGTTTGACTTTCATTGGATAAAAACCTGTTTTCATAACAACAAATGTGCCTTTGGGAAGTGACTTCAGCTCATCGGGAGTCATCAAAGGTCTTTCTATCATCTGCAATGACTGTGACGGATCGTTTTTGTTCCTGCTTACAGAACCACTCATAACAGTTCTTGAACCAAGTGCTTTTGATAGCATTTCCGCACTTGTACTGTTCGGAGCAAAACCGCCGAAGATTGTCAGCTGTGTGTTGTCTATGATAACATCAGCACCCTCTTTGCCGTAATTTTTCTCAAGTTGTGCAAAGGATTGAATTATCGGCACTATCTGTAACCGCCTTGAACGAGAGGCAGAGAACATCATCTCTGCCGAATCAATCTTCGGCAAGGTTCCGAACTCATCGCAGAAGAACACACAACGGTTTTTCAGTACACCACCGTTTTCATCTGCAACCGACAGTATCTCACGGTAGAGCTGTTGGATAATAAGTGACACCATAAAGAAAGTGTTGGGGTTTTCTTCGGGCATTACAATGAATATCGCACACTTTTCATTGCAGAATTTTTCAGCGTCTATTTCTGTATCAAAACACAAAAGCTGTTCAAGCTCGGAGTCGAGAAAAACATTCAACCTTGAAAGTGCCGTACTCATTACGCTTGACATAGCCTGTTCAGCTGTGTTGAGAGCCGCCCCTGCAAACCATTTTGCCTTGTGGTCATCGGGAAGATAATCCATTAATAGCTGAAACTGATTTTTGCCTTTCTTGTTGGTCGGAGCAAGTAACTCCTGAATGATTTTGAATACCGAAACAATATGCCTTTCTTCGGATTCACAGAATTCTGAAACAAGCAGAATGGTCGCTGTTAAAAGTCCCTCTGCCGCATCATAAAAGTAAGCGTTCTGTCCAAATGAAGCCGAGTCCATACCGGAAAGAATAATCGTTTTTGAAATGATTTTTGCGTATTTTTCGGCTCTTGCCTTGTAAACAAGCTGTTCGGGCTCGGCTTTGTATAAGTCCATATATTTGTTCACGAGGTGGAGAAGATTATTTCCGTGTGAGCGTGTAGGATTACGCAAATCTATGACTGAAATTTTGTAGCCGTAATACTTTTCTGCAATCGTTCCATAATTTCGAACAATATCGCCCTTAGTGTCGGTTGATAAAAATGACATACCCGTTGCACAGGCATATTCAATGCATGGATAAAGCCAAAATGCAGTCTTGCCGACGCCTGCAGCACCAATCATCAGAGCGTGAATATCACCTGTATCAACCATTGCTGTTGTTCCTTTTCTGCTGTTCTTGCAACCGACAACTATTCCTTGCTCAGTTGGTCTGCTGTTGGGATTTGTACGCCATTCATCGGGTTTGAAATCAATCTGCTTGTAGGTTTTCTTGATTTCCTTTTTTGTTGCCCAACGAGCCGTGCCGTGCTGACCTTGCCCGACCGTCTTGTTCTTTATGCGGTTGAGGGAATAGTAATTGCCGACCGTAGAAATAATTATAAACAAGGCAAACATCGAGCCTGTGACAATAATCAGAGTTATAATACCTGAGGGCATAATTGCTCATCTCCTTTCGGTTCAAAAATTAAATCCTCGTTCCAGTCTTTATGCGTTGGAATGAGGATTTAATTTTGGATATTCATTGAATTTAATTTATCGGATATGCGTTTATTTGCTGTCTGTCCTGCCTTATCATTGTCAAAGCAGAGAAACACATTTTTGATGTTCGGATTATCTTTCAGACATTGAAAAAGCACCCTGTTAGAAACGGAACAGGATGCCGCATAGCTATGATTTTTCCAATTTTCCTTATGCATACTTACGAACGATAACATATCTATCGGAGCTTCAAATAAAAATATCTTGTCGCTTTTGCCGTGCCAATGAAAACTGAATTCAGGTTGACTGCCTGCAACATTTCCCTTGTACGAATTACTTGTCACCGTTCCTCTCTTGTGTGCGTGGCGAGGTTTACCGCTTGAATCATAGCCGACAAATACTACATTGTGATAATCGGCAGATTCATAAATCATTTTGTTTCTTACAAACTCAAAAAGTACATCTTTGTCAATGCCACGAGTCAACAGCAGATAAGAAAAAACTCTGCTCATTCTGTCATTTCTCTGCGGCAGTTCAAAAGATTTGTGTACTCTTTCTATGGGCGGAGAGGTTATGATTTGACCGCCGCTACCGTTCAAAAGCATTTTTATCGCTTCGGCATAGTCCTTGTTGTAAAATCTGCGGACGAAGTCAACCGCATCACCGCCTTTCTGTTCGTACTGATGATACCAGAGGTGACCTCTGATTGTAACCTTTTGCGAGCCGTCAAGCCATTCGTATTCTGAACCTGATTTCCTGACTTTCTCGCCTTGACGGATTAAAAAATTTGCAAGGTCAGTTCGCCTTGCCTGTTCTCGTTGTTCTCTTGTAAAATGAATGTAGGTTGATATTGTTATCACATCCTTAGTCTTAATATTTTTCTTTCTGCTGTAATATCATATAGTGGATTAGTTCTTTCTCTTATCATTGTGACAGGAGGCACCAGTCAGTGTTTGGGTGCAGTTGCTCTTTGGTGGTAGGCTTATGATTTTCGATAGACAACTTTCTTTTTGTGTGTTATTATAATAACCAAAAGACTAATTGATAAATCGGAATTTATTATTTGAAAGAGGCGGTCAGTAATGGGAAAATATCTGAGAAAAAACATAATACCAATCATAATAGAGAGTGTATTTATATTATCCTGTTTTATATTTCCGAAGGAGTATTTTATTTATACTAATTTCATATTTTATCTGCTATTGCTGATATACTTTTGTATAAAGGAAGATTTTTCGTTGAAAGAATGGTTGAGTAACATAAAGGGCGGTAAGAGATTTTGGAAACAAGTAAGTATTACTGCATTACTTTTTGTTAGTGCATTTATTATAACAATAATTCTGGAAAGCTTATTTCCAAATTACAACACAGGAACGATTGCGCTAAGAAGAGATAGTTGGCTGACATTAACGATATTTGCAATATCTACAATCATATTACCTGCAATTACGGAAGAAACATTTTATAGAAAAAACATGATTTCTTTTCAGAATAAAAGAATGCTCATAAGCACAACCTTATTAAGTATGTTTTTGTATGCTATAGAACATTCATTAACGATATGGGGGATATTTTTAACGATGATATGGGCGCTTCCTTTAAGTATTTCATACATAATGACTAAAAATATATATGTACCAATGACTGCCCATTTTATAGGAAATTTATTAGGAAATGGAATAGATGTTATTATGACAATCATTTCAATGATATAGGCTCTGCAAATTCCAGTTTATAAAACTTAAATTTTCAACCCCTGAGCCTGCTTTTTATCATTAATCTTCTGTTGTAATTTTTTATCCGTCCGTTGTGCTTTCTGTTTTTCTTCAAAGCGGAGTTGATTTTGGATTATGTTGCAAAGGTAGCGCAGGAGATAAAGGGAAGAAACTGCAACGCTTTTTCGGTTGGTTTTAATTGAATAAAGAGGATACAAAACACCTCTGTTTGAATCAAAGACTGATTCGGCAGAGGTGTTTTCTTCATATTCAAAGGGATTTGAAACAGGTTCCTCGTCTGTATTCTCGATTTTCTCAATCTCATCTTCGGTGACATTTAATTTCAACGCTTCTTTGATTATCGTATTCTTAATAGATTTAAACTCCTTATTTTGTGCAAGTGGAATTCTGTCAGGCATTTCATCCGTGTATGTGCGGATTGTATTTTCCTTTTGCTCATACCATAGGTCATACAGCTTTTTGATTCTGCTGTCACTTGAAAGTTCTTTAACGATAGAATCAACGATTTCTTTTACATCGGGCTTTAGATAGCCGTACACCTTTTTACCACTTGTTTTTGAAAGTCTGTCGGCAAATTCCAACAGCTTATGCTGAATTGATGCACTGACATATATTTCGGAGTTGATTTTTGAAACCAAATCCTCTACAATTTCACGAGCCTCGGCTCGGAGTTTATCCATGTGTTCGGTTTGCTTCTGATAAATACTTATCAAGTCCTGACGGAAGATTACCTTTGCAAGATTTGATTTAATATTTTCAATGCCCTTTTCCGTAAGGTACGCTTCGTTGGGCCTTATTGACTATGCAATCATATGAATGTGAGGATGATGTCCCTCATTATGAAATGCCGCATACCATCTGAAATTTTCAGGAGCGATTTTCATATTCTCCGCTATCATATTTCGCTGTGAGCGAATGAGATTCATCCAAGCTTTTGCATTGTAGTAACCCAGCCGTTCCGCATCCTCACGCTTCAAAGAAATAATATGCGTCCACACATTACTCTTGCTTTCTGCAACCTCTTTTTGCACATCAGATAAAACAATTGGCACACCGTAATCAGTAAATAAGCCGTGTGAAGATATTTTCTCAACCCTCGGTCGCTGTGCAATGCAGCTTACATATTTTTCTCGGTCGCCGAACAACTCTGCATGGGTTTCGGCAATCCACAAAATCAATTCATCTGCATTACCCCTGTTCGGCTTATCAAGATAATCCTGATACTCATACAAGTCCTTTGAATCGGGATAATCAGAAAGCAATTTCTTAATAATCTGTTTTTGTCTTTCAGTTGCTTCCATAAACTTTTGTGTGCTGTCAGTCTTTTCAACTCCGTCACGAGTCGCAATATATGAAACATAATTACCGATATGAGTTTTGGAATTTGGTTTGATGTAGGGCGATTTCATAATAATTCTCGGCATAGCTTACCCTTTCTAAAACCTGACTGCATCGTCAAACTTGTATTTACTGCTGTTTCGTTTGACTTCGTCAACACAAATTTTTCTTAAATCTCTCAGCTGACCTTCGGTAATATCATTGGTCGCCGCAACAACATGCATAAGCATTGCAAGCTCTACGCCCTGCTTGAACAGAACTCTTGCGATCCTATCCTCGGTATCAAGGATTTTTGAACTGATGACAGATTCCAATGCAGGAGTAAGTACACGGCTTACATTCTTTGAGTTTAGCCACGCAATATAAAATTCAATGGCATTTGAAATAAATTCGCTTCGTGATGTTGCATTGGTTCTTGAGATTGCATTATCACAGGCTTTGAGTAAATCCTGATTAATATATAGTCCTATTCTTTTTGAGTCGTTGTCCATTTTCACCTTTCCTTTCGGTAACACTTCGAGTATTCAGAAAAAATCTCTTGAAATCGGCAAAATCGGGCAGTTTGGAATACAATCGGTAACACAATGCTAAAAAAGTAACACCTTTGAAAATCCCCGAACGGCGTTGCCGGTCGGTGTGTTTCGGCATCCGTTGCTCTGCAACGGAATACGCCTTTATCCTGCTTAAAATTCCACCCTTTAAAAACTGCCCGAAATGCCGTAACTTCGATTTTTCACACATTGCCACAAACTGCCCGATTTCGGCTTTTATTCGATTTCGGATACTTTTCCGACTTCTCCTTTAAAATCCGACACGAGGCGAATGTGGCGAGAATACCGCCGTTATTCTGCTTTTATTGATTTGCCGTTTATTATCTCAAAATTACACTCTGTATATGACAGTCCGTACTCCTTAACCTCACGATTCAGAATATCGAACATTGATTGTTCAATACTTCGAGGGGATAACTTGATTTCATCACTTAATGTGTCATAGCAAATCCGTCCTTCGCTCTCGGGTGTGTCCTTTACAAGAATATCAAAGCCGAGGAGCATTTTATCGGGTGTGGGAAATACAACAGCGTTGATTTTTACACAGCCGACTGTAAGTGAATCAAACAGGGTGTCGTGCTTGTCCTTTGGATTTTCGGAAAGTAAATTCTTGACTTCGTTTACAGACAAATACATTTTGAAAATATATTTATCAACGAGTTGCTTTTTCAATTTCTTTCTCTCATTCATAAAGCCATACCGCCCATTCCCATATTTTCATCTTCATCGGGTGAATCAAAAAGATTGTTCTGTTCAAGGTTTTCGTAAAATTTTTCGGCACTGTCATTCACGGCTTCGTTTAAAACATTCAAGTCAAAACCGCAGTCCTTGTAACCCTGCGATACTGTATCGTAGTAGCTTGCACCGGGCAAACCGAACTGCTGCTTAAGATTCATAATGTAAACCATTGCAGTAAGTTCCGAACCGTTATTCAATTTCACAGGCAAGTCTTGTTTAAAATAGTGGGAGGGATAACCCTCGTAGCGGTCAAGCAGTTTTTCATCTCTCGGCTGAAGCTCCCACAATGCAACGGGAACGGACTTGCCAATGCAAGGTGCGATTGTTGCATAGGAACAGTGAGGCATACCCTTGAACTGCAATCCGTAATTTTCGACTACACCCTTGCCGATAAGCTTTGCTGTGGGGCAACGATATTTCATCTGTTTAAGATTGAGGTTACTGCCGTAGGCAATGTATAATTTTTTACTCATAATAGATTTTTCTCCTTACATACTCATAACAAAACCCGAAGTATCTTCCTGTTCATCATTTGGAACAGGATTGACTTCGGGTTCGTTGATATTTATATTTTCGTTTGTATTCTGAACTGTATCGTTCAACTGTGAGGCTCGTTTTTGAGCAAGCCTTTCCTTTTGTTTGTCAGCCTGAGCAGGGTCTTTCCACGCAATGTTGCCCTCGAGATTTTTCAGCAGATGATGACGAGCTGTTTTGAATTCGTCACCGATTAAGCCAAGACGGAGCAACCAAGTACGAAAAGTATATTTTTCATTATCTGACTGAGTTTTAGCGTGTCTTGCAGACTTCTGAATCAACGCCTGATGACTGATTGCAAGGCACAGCTGAATCGCACTTTTGACCTCGCCTGCGTGTAAGGTGGAATTAAACAGACGAAATTCAATCGTACCCTTGTAGAACACGCTGTGAAGATTCAGTGCGTGGTAGCGTGTATCATCATAGTGTCGGTAGCTGTAGTCCTCGCCGTCATACCACATTGACTTTATCTGCTCCATTGACATAGGCGGACGGTTATTGATTTCATCAAGGAAACGAGTGTCCATCTTCTGGCAGTAATGTTCACGGGAAACATTTACTTTCAAAGCCTTGTAAAGCAAGTCCTCTTTCGCCGCCATAATGTTTACGATATTGCGAAGCGTTTTGGGTGTATGTCTTGAAGCATCTATGTGACAATGCAAACCACAGCTTGAGTTGACTCTCGCTCCTGCACCACGAAGCTTTCTGACTAACTCCTGTATAGTTTCTATATCATCATAGTTACAAATGGGAGTGACAAACTCTACCGAGTAAAGAGAACTTGCGTTCTGTCCCGAACGGTTTTCGCAACGAACGCTTGCGTCACGCATAATCTTCCACATCCTGCCATCATTATCACGAACAGAATAAGCATCATAACAACCGCCGACATGAGTTGCGTCTGTATGAAAATAACCGGCAATCACTTTCGCCGCCGTACTGCGAGTGATACCGGTCATTTCAATTTCTATTCCGAAGTTTTGATTTTTCAAGTTGCCACCTCTGTATTTTCTTCCTGTGGCTTTGGCTTTTTAGGCTTGGGTGTTTTTACCTGTGAATCTTTCATATCAATGAACTCTCTGACATTTGCAGGAACATATTTAGCGTACAGAGAGTCCACAGATTTTTCAAGCTCTTCCTTGAAATCCAAATCACGCTGTGACATATACAGCCTGATTGCATTCAGCTTTTCGTCATCGTACATTATGCTCACGCTTGTTTTCTTCATTAAAATCACCTCGTCATTTCTTCTTTTGATTTACATATTTTATATTCGGTATCTTCAGCCACTTTGTCCACCCTCGACCGTTAAGCTCTGTTTTGACAACTCCGTAGGCTGTGCCTTGTGCTTCAACAACTTCACCGTTGCCGATATACACTCCGATGTGTCCGTCCATCCAGACAGCAAGTCCGGGTGTGTCGGGCATAGTTGAAATCGGTCCGCTCTCGCTTACATTGCT
>ENA-UEQL01001159-UEQL01001159.1-human-gut-metagenome-genome-assembly--contig:-NODE-1159-length-18678-cov-18.642869_pt1 | contig 18678 bp, 14 predicted proteins | sample MGYA00242905_ERZ507926 | MGnify/ENA primary metagenome ERZ507926 (study PRJEB26167, sample SAMN06115531) | human gut metagenome | host: Homo sapiens | place: China:Henan | collected 2015-09-09...
TCCTGCTCGCGAACGCCAAGATCGAAATACACACGGAACCAGAGACCGAGGGTGTTGAAGTCCGTCTCGCCGCGCTCGACGGTCGGCGTGCGCTTCCCTTTCGGTGACATACAGTTCGGGATATGAGCCGCGGTGGATGATCTGCCAGATGTTCTCGTAAGGCTTGAGTTCCTGCTCGCGCGCGGTGATATATTCATCGGTCGGAACGAAGTGACGATTGAAGCCGATGCCACAGATCTCCCGCATGGACAACCCCTGAAGCTCAAGAATGCTGACTCTGCCGGCAAGCGATTCCTTGGCTTTTGCCATCAGCTTCATCTGCTGTGATCCGGTCAGGTAATAGTTTTCGTATCTTTCGTCCTTGTCACATTCGATTTTAATATACGGGAAAAGGTCTTTTGCATACTGCACCTCATCGAGAATCGATGGCTTGGGTATATTTTTCAAAAAGAGTTTCGGATCTTCTGTTGCGGATGCCAACAAAACCTGATCATCGAAAGTATAATACTTTACACCGGGATAATTGTGCTTCAGCAAGGTGGATTTTCCGACCTGTCTCGGTCCGGTGAGCAGTAAACACCTGCTGTTCTTTGCCCGCCGCATCAAAACATCGGTTATACTTCTTCTTATAAACATAAGCACCTCCAAAATACGACTAATATATAGTACAACTATATTATAGTCGAAATCAAGAGTTTTGTCAAGTCATTTTACGCAATTAGCATCTGAAAAACCGTTCTTACGGGTTTTACACAAACAAGTTTCAACTCAAGAAAGGAGCTTTATGCCATACATTCATTTTTCAGAACAGGAAAAGGAACTTGCAAAGCAGGCAGACATCGTTCGGTTTCTGCAAGCTCACGGCGAGCAGGTAAAGCGCACTGGCAAGGAATTTGCGTGGGACTCCCCTGCGGGAAAGGTCACAATCCGGGAAAATCAATGGTACAGCCAATACGAGCAAACGGGCGGTGGTGCTGTAAAATTCCTTCGCAAGTTCTTCGGAATGACCTATCCCGAAGCTGTGCGCAGTCTGCTTGGCGAGAGTGCGGGACAGGAAATCCGCGCGGCAGGTAAAGAAAAACCGAAGCCCGAGCCGAAAAACTTCTCGCCGCCTCCCCCGCATTCGGATATGCGCAGACTGTATGCGTATCTTCTGAACGAGCGCGGTATCGACCGAGATATCATTCATGCCTTCACTCATGAGGGACTGCTGTATGAGGATGCGGACAATCACAATGTCTGTTTTGTCGGCAAGGATGATACCGGAACCGCCCGGCATCTTCATAAACGCGCGACCAATCCGCTGTCGGATTTCAAAGGCAACATTACGGGAAGTGATGCGGAATATGCGTTTCATTACTCCGGCAAGAGCGACCGTCTCTATGTTTTTGAAGCACCGATAGATCTGCTTGCGTTTCTAACGCTCTATCCCGCAGGTTGGCAGGAGCATTCCTATGTTGCTTTATGTTCAACTGCCGACCGTGCCGCGCTTCGGATGCTGAAAGATCATCCGCAGCTGAAACAGGTTTATCTCTGCCTGGATCACGATTCCGCGGGGATTGAGGGGGCATACCGCATCGCGGACAGTATCCATTCGCTCGGAGAGTATCAGGTGTACCGCCTCTTTCCCGAACATAAGGATTGGGACGAAGACCTGAAAGCCCGTATGGGTAAAGACGCAATTCCCGCAGGTGAACATCCGAAGCTCGCATATATTACAGAGAAAACCGCCGAACTGAAAGAAATGTGCCTCGAAGACACCGACGAATATATCAAGTACAAACGGATGCCTGCCGATCTGTTTGACGATACCATGCGAAAGTTGGAACGGCTGAAAAAGCAGATTATCGCCTCGGACTTGACAGAAAAGAAAGAATCCTGCGCCACCGAGATGGCAAAAACCGCTGTCGCCTTCTGTGTTTTACGAAGCCGACAGATCGGGAAGCCGATCACGGTCGAAGCCCTTGCCGATCAGATGGCAAAGCTGTATAAGCCGCACCGTGATAAGCAGAAAATCTCATCACAGCTGGATTCCATCGGCTATGACCTGAAGGAAATCCGTGAGGATGCGGACAAAAGCGATGCACAGACCAAAACCGAAATCGAATGGCAGATCAAAAGAATGCTCCTGCTCGGGCTGTCCTGTTTACAGCTCGGCGGGAGCATTTCACTTTCCCCCACGGTCGCAGAACCGACTGTCGGGCAAGCAATTTCATACTGAAAGGAGTTCCGCTTTGGAAGGAATCACACTACTGATTGTTGTATCCGCCGCCATCGGCGGCATTTTTATTCTCATCACCGCACTGTCCTATCTGTACGGACTGAAAGGAATCAAAGCCAAAACTGCGGGAAACGGTCAGCACGGGACCGCACGATGGGCAACCAACCGCGAAATCAAAAAGACCTACCGTCACATTCCGTTTACCCCGGAAGAATGGCGCAAAAATCCAGACAGCCGACCGAAGGAGCAAGGCATTGTGGTTGGCTGTCAATCCAAAAAGAAAACGACAACGGCACTTGTGGATACCGGTGATGTTCACTGTATGATGATCGGTGCCGCAGGCGTGGGTAAAACTGCATATTGGCTCTATCCCAATATTGAATACGCCTGTGCTTCCGGGATGTCGTTTCTCTCAACCGATACCAAGGGTGACATCATGCGCAACTATGGTTCTGTCGCCTCCAAGTATTATGGCTATAACATTTCGGTCATTGACCTGCGCAATCCCATGCGCTCACACGGAAACAACCTTCTGCACCTTGTCAACAAGTACATGGATCTGTATGCCGGAACGAATGAAGTGCAGTACAAAGCCAAGGCGGAAAAGTACGCAAAGATCATCTCCAAGACGATTATTCTCTCCGGCATGGAGGGCGGTAACTTCGGACAGAACGCCTACTTCTATGATGCCGCCGAAGGACTTTTGACTGCATCCATTCTGCTGGTGTCTGAATTCTGCAAGCCCGCAGAGCGCCATATCGTTTCGGTGTTCAAAATCATTCAGGAACTTCTCGCTCCGGGTAAGGGACGAAATCGCAATCAGTTCCAACAGCTCATGGAGAAACTCCCTGCCGACCATAAAGCGAAATGGTTTGCAGGTGCGGCTCTCAACACGGCGGAACAATCCATGGCGAGCGTCATGTCAACGGCACTTTCCCGCTTGAACGCATTCCTGGATTCCGAGCTTGAAACCATTCTCTGCAACGACACCGAGATCGATGCGGAGCGATTTTGTAAAGAAAAGTCGGCAATTTTTATCATTATGCCGGAGGAAGACAGCAGTAAATACTTCATGGTATCGCTTCTGATCCAACAGCTCTACCGTGAAATTCTTGCCGTTGCCGATGAACACGGCGGCAAGCTTGAAAACCGCGTGGTCTTCTACTGCGACGAATTCGGCACCTTGCCTCGCATTGAATCTGCCGAAATGATGTTCTCGGCATCCCGCTCCCGTCGTGTTTCAATTGTGCCGATCATTCAGTCCTTCGCACAGTTACAGAAAAACTACGGCAAGGAAGGTGCGGAGATCATTATCGACAATACACAGCTGACGGTATTCGGCGGTTTTGCACCCAACAGTGAGTCGGCACAGATTCTCTCCAAAGCAATGGGAAGCAGAACGGCGCTCACCGGTTCGGTCACACAGAGCAAAGGCGAAGGATCGCGCTCTCTGCAAATGATTGAGCGCCCACTGATGACACCGGACGAGTTGAAAGCCCTGCCCAAAGGCACTTTTATCGTGACCAAGACCGGCTTCTATCCCATCAAGGTCAAGCTGAAGCTGTTCTTCAAATGGGGTATCCGATTTGAAAAAGAGCCGTTCACTGTCCCTATGCGCGACCGGGCAACCATCTGTTACGCAAGCCGCGAGGAACTGAGCGAAGCCATCTGCAACAAATATCATGTGGCGGACGATAAAAGCAACAGGAAAGACATCCCCGATGGCAGTTTCCGTGTAGAGGAGGCCATGGCGGAACGGTACTATTCAAGCAAAAAGGCGGCGGCAAGGCACAAAGGATTACGGACCAATCTCGGTCAGAACGGTGGTACGATGTGATAGATACACTTCTGCGGCATGAGAAAAAGCACAAATAACAAAACTGCCCGAGAGCGAAAAACTTTCGGGCAATTTTATAATCATGTCACGCTTCACAAACGCGAGCAACGGTTTTATGGCTTTCCGAGCGTCCAGCTCCGGCTCTCGGTCTGGAGGCGGACCATATGAGAGAAGATGCCGCCGGCTTGCAGCAGCTCTGCGGGAGAGCCCTGCTCGGCTACCGCGCCGTCACTCAGCACGACGATCCTATCCGCGCCCGAAACGGTACGCATCCGGTGGGCGATGATGAGGACGGTTTTGTTTTTGATGAGGCGGGAGAGCGCCTCCTGAATGGCGGTTTCGTTTTCCACATCCAGGCTGGCGGTGGCTTCGTCCAACAGAATGATGGGCGCGTCCTTCAGAAACGCACGGGCGATGGAAATGCGCTGACGCTCGCCGCCGGAAAGCTCACAGCCGTTCTCACCGATGTTGGCGTTCCAGCCGTCGGGGAGCTTTTCTGCGAACCTGTCCACATTGGCGAGCTTTGCCGCCGCGATTACCTCTTCGTCCGTCGCGTCCTTGCGGCCGATGCGGATATTCTCCAAAATCGTATTGTCAAACAGCGTGACATCCTGGAACACGATGGAATAGAGGCTCATCAGCTTTTCCGGATCGATTCCGGAGATATCCATGCCGCCAACGGTGATCCTGCCCCGGTCAATGTCCCAGAACCGCGCCGCCAGGCGGGAAACGGTAGTTTTACCTCCGCCGGAGGGTCCGACCAGCGCCGTGACCTCTCCCTGCTTTGCCGTAAAGGACACATCCCGAAGCACCGTTTCGCCGCTCTGGTAAGAAAAGCCCACATGGTCGAACACAATGTCACAGTTCCGGTTGGTGAGCTGTTCGCTTCCGGTCTGCACGGGGCAGTCCAGAATCTCATTCATGCGCTCGATGTTGCTGTTGGTGCCGATGATGGCGGCAAGGTTCTGCAGGGTACCCTCCAGCGGGTCATACAGGCGGGACACCACCAAAAGGAACATAAAGAAGGTCAAAACATCCAGCTCTCCCTTCACCAGCAGAGCCGCGCCCGCAAGGGCGGTGGTGGCAATACCCAGCCGCAGGACAAGTCCCGCGGAAACCACAAAGACAGCCGTTCCCAGCTCGCTCCGGACGAGGCGGCTCTCTACGGCACGGATTTTCTTTTCCAGCCCCGAAAGGTATCTTCCCTCGGCGTTATTGGCGCGCAGATCGGGCATCGCTTCCATACACTCCTGAATGCCGTCCTCGCAGGCGACCTTTGCCGCCGTTGCTTTGCGGGAGAGCTTTTTCTGCACGTCGGAGGCAAGCAATACGATGGCAAATGCCACCGGCAGCGGCCAGACGGCGGCAAGCGCCATGCGCCAGTTGAAAAACAGCATCGATACGGCGATGACCGTAGTGGATAGGATTGCACCGTACAGCGGCGCGACAAAATGAGATTGGCTCTGCTCCAGCACGGCGCAGTCGTTCATGATGGAGGAGGTCAGGTCGGCAAGGTCTTTCTTTCCGAAAAAGGACAGCGGAATCTTTCTCAGCTTCTCGGCAAGCCCCACCCGGCGCACACCCGACTCGACATAGGTGACAAGATAGGTGTTGTCGTATTCCAGCCGTGTGCAGACAACAATGAACAGTGCCGCCGCGACACAGCCGATCACATAAAACGGAATTCTCCCTGTCGTCAGCGTGCCGTTCATCATATCGCTCACCAGCCGGTACAAAAGCCCCACCGGCAGCATGAAGGAGATATTTTGCAGGGCACAGCACAGAATCCCTTTGATGTTGTCAATCGCTCCCTTGCGGGAAAGCGCATAGCGTCTCTGTAAATATTTGATCATCGCTCAGACCTCCTTTTCCACTTTCCACCGGACGGACTGCTGATAGTCCTGCCACATCGTCCCGAACAGACTGTCTTTTTGCCCGGACAGCTCCGCAAAGCTGCCGCTTTCCGAAAGATGTCCCTCATTCAGCACAAAAATGCGGTCGGCATTCACAATCGTGGACAGCCGATGGGCAATCATGATGACGGTACGTCCCTTTGCCAGCGCATTGAAGGCCGCCTGCACCTTCGTTTCGTTGTCGGGATCGGCAAAGGCGGTGGCTTCATCAAGAATCAGCACCGGCGCGTTTTTGAGCATGGCGCGGGCAATGGCAAGCCGCTGTGCTTCGCCGCCGGAGAGGTAGATGCCCTGCGAGCCGATGACCGTATGCACACCGTCCGGGAATTTTTCGATGATGTCCGTACACTGCGCCGCACGGAGTGCCGCCAGCACCTCCTCATCCGCGGCGTCCGGCTTACCCATACGCACATTGTCCAGAATGGTGCCTTTGACAAGATGGCTGTTCTGAAACACGAAGGAAACCGTGTTCATCAGCTCGTTTTTGTCAATGTCCTTCACATTGACCCCGCCGACGGAAATACTGCCGCTCTGCGGATCAAAGAAGCGGGCAATGAGCGCCGCCAGCGTGGATTTTCCGCCGCCGGATGGTCCGACAAACGCCACCGTCTGTCCCGCGCCGATGGAGAGGGAAATATTCTCCACGGCATTCTTTGTGCCGTCATAGCTGAAGGTTACATTTTCCAATTTGACCGAGCTGTCCTTCGGATGCTTCGGTGCGCCCGGCTGAGAAAGCGAGGGGCTTTGCAGAACACGGTCAATGCGGGTGATGGCGTCCTGCACAATCATGCCGTTTTCGCTCATGAACATCAGCTTGGTGAGCGTCAGCGAGATGACCGGCGTGACGATGATGTAAAAGAGCAGGTTCAGCAGCACGCCGCCGTCCGCACCGCCGCGGAAGAACAGAAAGCCGCCTGCAATCAGAAACACAAACACGCTGTTGACCGCCAGCGTATAGAAGGTCATCGGCCAGCGCATCTGCTTTGTGTATGCGATGACCCAACGCTCGTAGTTGTCGATGGCGCCCTTGAACTTTTTGAAGGAAAACACCGTCTGACCGAAGGTCTTGACGACGGGAATCCCCCGCACGTACTCCACCGCTTCCCCCGACATATCCGCAAGCGCGTTCTGATACTGTGTCATCTTCTCCTGCATCCCCTTGCCGGTCATGCTTGTCATCACGGCAAAGGCAAGCGCTACCGGCACAAGGCTCAGAAGCCCCAGCCGCCAGTCGAATGCCAGAAGAAGCGTCAGGAGTCCCGCGATGGTCGCCACAGCCCTTGCCTTGTCGGGGAGCTGGTGGGCAAGATAGGTTTCCGTTGCGCCGGTTGTTTCCGAAATCGTGCGGCGCAGTTTGCCGCTGCCGAACTGCCCGATTTCCCCAAGCGGAAGCGTGGCAATATGCTTCGTCATGGCAAGGCGCAGATTGGTGGCGATGCGAAATGCCGCAAGGTGCGAGCACATCAGCCCCGCGATGTAGGTAAGCACGGCGGCAAAGGCAAACACCACCGCCATCCAGCCGTAGTGCGTCACATGGACGGCGTTTTCATAGTTCGGCGCGACCTCGATGACCTCCCGCAGGATGCGCCAGATGTACCAAAACGGCACCAGCGCCAGCAGTGCGCCGGCGGCGGCAAGCACCCACGAAAGATAGCTTAGGATTCGGTATGTCCCCGCGTAATCCAGCAGGCGGGACAGATTGGATTGCTTTTTCAAAACGGTTCCTCCTTGATTGTGTTTTTAGTTAGCCGAAGCTAACCAATCGGCCTTTGAAAAGCCGCCCAAGCGGCGATTCAAAGCGCATGATTTACTTTTTCAGAAATGAGAACAGCCCTTTCCTTTCATACGGAGCAGCACGGATTTCTCCCGCCGTGTAGCCGGTGGCGTCAATAGCTGCGCGCAGGGCGGCTTCGTCAAGCGGCTCACGCGAGAGTATAACGGTTTCTCCTTTAATATGGGAGGAAGACACCTTTTCCACTGAAAATGTGCGGCGAATCGTATCGTTGATGTGCGCCTCGCACATGGAGCATGCCATGCCGGAGATTTTGACGGTTGTCTGAATCATTTTCGTACCTTCTTTCAAAATTAAATTCTACCCCAGCGCCACATCCAGCGTCATCATGATGCTGAAGCCGACCGCAAAGAAAATCGTCCCGATGTTGGAATGTTTTCCCTGAGACATTTCTGGAATCAGCTCCTCCACCACAACATAGAGCATTGCGCCTGCCGCAAAGCTCAGAAGATACGGCAACGCCGGAATCACAAGCCGTGCCGCAAGAAGCGTCAGCACCGCTCCGACAGGCTCGACCACGCCGGAAAGAACGCCGCCGAGAAACGCCTTGCTTTTCTTTTGCCCCTCAGCCTTGAGCGGCATGGAGATGATCGCACCCTCGGGGAAATTCTGAATGGCAATGCCGAGAGACAGAGCAAGCGCGCTTGCCGCCGTGATCTGTGAGTTTCCCGCAAGAAAGCCCGCATACATCACGCCGACCGCCATTCCCTCCGGAATGTTATGTAAGGTCACCGCCAGCACCATCATCGTCGTGCGCCCGAGCTTGCTTTTCGGGCCCTCCGCCTTGTCGCTTCCGATATGAAGGTGGGGAATCAGACGGTCAAGCAGGAGCAAGAACAGCACACCGACCCAAAAGCCGACAAAGGCAGGAAGGAAAGACAGCTTTTCCATATTCTCCGATTGCTCTATCGCCGGAATCAGCAGGCTCCAGATCGAAGCCGCCACCATCACTCCGGCGGCAAAGCCGGCAAGCGCACGCTGTACCAAATCGCCGAGCGATTTTTTCATAAAGAACACGCACGCCGAGCCAAGCGCTGTCCCGATAAAAGGAATCAATATTCCGAATATTACTTCCATAGCTTCACCGCCTTTGCGTTGTGCTTTTATTTGTTTTTCCTGAAGCCTGCCTTGTCCCTGTATTCGGGATGTTCCTTCAGATACGGGTCTTTGTCGCCGCAGATGGTATAGTCGCATCGGCAACCGTCCACGCAGGTGGTCGTCCGCACCAGCCTTGCGCGGAGCAGCTCCATGGACGCATAGTCCACATTGCATAGGGCGGGCATAATATCCGTAAGACCGTGCCTTATAGCAAACTCCGCCGCCGGACACGATGTGAATTCATAATAAATCGGCTTATCTTTATCGTAAGGCGCAACCGACATCTCGTAATCGTGCCATTTGTCACAGCCACATTTCGCCCGCACAAACGCCTTGTACATCAGCTTTCTCCAGAACGGCTTGTTGCAGTCAACAAACCGCAGTTTGCGGAAGATCGGAAGGATCAGGTTTTCTTCCATCTCTTCGATCTCGCGGAACGATGTGACGGCTTTGCAGACAACATAATAGCTCATGATAGCGATGCAGTCGTAGGTGCCGCCTACGCCGTTGTGAAAGTTCTTTTTGCCGCCCAAGTCGGTGCGCCAGTCGGAGAGAAAGTCTATGTACTGCCGCTGTACCTTTTCCCATGTCGCCTCCCGCTCTGCCGCAGGATAATGCAGGGCGATTTTTGCCCGTATCTCTTTCTTGCAGGGTTTTGAATACAGCACATGGCAACTGCGGTCAATTTGCAATTCGCTGTCTTTCATCTGTTTGCCTCCCTCCTTGAAAATCGTGGCATACAGCAGTAATTTCATCGTTTCCGAGCCGTGACGCATAGCCAACTTTTCTTTTTGTGTATCTGAACATCGTAAAAGCCCGCCTGCTCCAGATACGCTTTCAGCTCTGTGTCTTTGTAGATGGTCATGCCGCCGATGATTTCCGTCCACTTCTCGTCCCTGTCCGTGTCGCCGTTGCTCTCGTTGCAGATGAGAAGGGTTCCGCCGCTCTTCAGCACCCGTCCGACCTCGCAAAAGCACTGCGGCAGATCAGGCCAGAAGTAGACGGTTTCAAAAGCCGTGACCAGATCGAACTGCTCCGATTCAAACGGCAGCTCCGCCACGCTCGCGCACAGCACATCACAGCGTCCCCTCGCAACGGCGGATTTGTTGACCCTTTTTGATTTTTCAACGCTGACGGGCGAATAGTCGATCCCCCGCACAGTGCCTTTCGGACACAACTTCAACAGCCTTTTGATATTCGCCCCGCCGCCACAGCCGCAGTCCAGCACTTTGGCATCCGAAGTAAGCTCCAAGAAGCGAAGTCCCCACCGTGCCACGGGGCTGTGACCGAGATTCATCAGGGCGACCATGATTTTTCCGCCAAGCCCCACGGGGTTGCGGGTGTTTTCAAAAAATGACATATCACACCTCCGATTTCACACATTCGGTATAAGTTAACGGGAAGGATGCTTTCAGAACAACGCTTTTCCGCACCGTCCAGCCGTTCTGCTGCAAAAAAGTCAGATATTCCTCGCTCGTCCACCTGCTGTGAAGGGGAAATCCCGCGAGCTTCATGAAAAACGCTCTCACCTTGCCGGAAAACGAATTTCCCGCATGGGTGAAGGTCGGCGCAATCAGCACGCCGTCGTCCTTCAGCACGCGCCTGATTTCCCGCAGAGCTTTCTCCGGCTGCGGCACAATGTGCAGGGCGTTTGACACGATCACCGCATCGAAGGATCCGTCCGCATATGGCAGACGGAACATATCCTGCACCGAAAAGTGCAGCTTCGCAGAACGGTTATCCCGTTTTGCCTCGGCGATCATCTCTGCAGAGACATCCGTCGCCTCGATATGTGCCGCCGCGTTCACGATATGTTTTGCAATCAGTCCGGTGCCCGTCGCAAGCTCCAGCACCGTTTTGACTTTCACGACCGGACGGATCAGCGCATACATCTTTTCGTATGCCGCGCGGTCTTTGCGCATGAAACGGTTGTAAATACGGGCATTTCTGTCCCAGAAATTTTTCTTTTCTTTCATGGTTACATTCCTTTGATATTCCAACATAGCCGAAATCCAGTTACCCTCGGCTAACTCGTGTGGTTTTGAAAAACCGCATTTCTGCGGCTTTTCGCCTTATTCAAACAATTCTCTGCAGGCACCGTACACCAGCGTTTCCAGCACCTGCGGGTATAATTTTCCGATCTGCTCCCTGTGCGAGACGGTCAGAATCAGTCCGCGTACAGTCGCGGCAGCAAGAGAAGCGCCGCGCTTGGGCACAAGGTCATATTTTTCCAGAAGCTGACGTATATGCGCTTCGTCATCGTGGTAATGCACGTTTTTGACCTCATCCGGCAGTCTCTGCAAAAGCAGCTTCGCATCGTTTTCAATGAAAACCATATCGCCGGTATCGGAAAGCCGCCGACAGACGGCAAGAGTTGCCTTTGCCGCGCGTTCCGATTGAGACAAACCGACATTTTCGCTCAACGCGCGGTCAGCCACCTCGTAAAGCTCGGAATGGATCCCCTCCAGAACCGCAAAGAAAAGCATTTCCTTGGATTCATAGAATTTATAGAACGAGCCTTTTGCAATGCCGACAGCCCTTGTCAGTTGATCCACGGAGGTTTTCTTCATTCCCAGCGTGACGGCGCAATGTCTCGTTTCCTTCAGCAGCGCCTTGCGAAGCTGTTCGGTTTCAAAATCTGTAAAAGCCAAGGTTGCGCCTCCTGAAATATGACCGTTTCGGTTCTTCCGGTCATATTATATCATACTTTTTTCCGTTTTGCAAGAGGTAAGTGAAAAAATTCGTTTTTGGCGGTCGAAAAGACAAAGTGCCGATGAATAGTACAAGCAGGCGATGAAATGAAAAACATAATCGAAGAACTATGAAACGGAGAAATCAACCCGCAGGACACACCGGTCGACAACAATCTGCATTACAAAAAACTGCAACAACTGCAATCCCGCAACAAGGCGGAACTGATTGAATGTCTATCGGAGAAACAGAAGGAAAAGCTCGAAAAATACTGCGACACCACGCTTGAAATGAACTCCGTATCCGAACGCGAAGCCTTTGCATCGGGATTCAGAATCGCCCTGCGGTTGGCGTGCGCCGCGCTTGCGGATAAGACAAATGAATAACGCCACACAGCCCCCTTGATTCAAAAAGGATCAAGGGGCTGTTGCTGTCTCGCCACACGCCCGAATTTCCGGCGTTCCTCGGCTTTCTGATTTGTGTGCGGGAAAACGCTCCTCCGAGCCATTCAAAGCGGACACAGGCGATTCCGGCGGGCGTGCGAGGGGGATGCGGCACGAAGTATGATTTCAGGGCGTTACACCTCAGAATTGAAGCGATTATCGGCAGTTATACAATGGATTTCACGAGTATTTTCAAGGGTCGATTTTCAAGCTCAAGCTGTTCAGCCTGCGTTGACGGGTTGTTCATGGTAAGCGAGAAGTTGGTAAGGTCATCTTCAAATCCCAACAGATACAAATGGATTGTCGCAACCTTGGTAAGTTCCATAAGGAATGCCTGCTGATATCTGTTGATGGTTCTTGCAAATCTCACATCCATCAATGCCAACCCCTTGCCGTCACCCTGGGTCTCTTCAAAATTCAAGAACGACTGTGGAATACGCAATGCAGCACACACCTTCTTCTGAATATACTTGATGTCATCAATGGCATCAAGGTTTTTCGCACCAGCAAGAGTCTCAATAGGATTTGCCATATTCATATCTCTTGTGGGAATGAACACGTCGTCACTTGCACAATTGCTTACAAAACAACCACTTACATTGATTGGTTCAAGTGAAGCTTTAAGTGGATTAAAGGTTCTAATGGCAAAATTATGACGGTCTTCTTCCCCATTATCACCTACAACAGTCATACAGTAAACGTCGTCTCCACCTATTATTTCAACGCATTTAATTTTATGGTTTTTCTCTACACCGACAATATCACATTCTTCTTGTACGTTTTCCTTGTCAGAGCCATTGATTAAGTCGTGTGTATATTCATATTTCCCAGAATGTGGATTATATACCTGTTCATCTTTTGTATTCTTCCTATAGAACGGCATTACGCTTTCGCCAGCAACAACTTCATCGGCACGTTTCTTAGAACCGTCACGCATGATTATTTCATGTTCACCAGCCATTACCATATATGAATCATCATCAAGAGTAATCTTGTAAAGTTGTTCTGCCGTATAGTTCTTTCCACACCAAACTACTTTTCCTGGAACAATCTTATGTGTCTTGTCTTGGATTGAATATACATAATTTGTCTTGCCTTCATCAAATTCCTTTGCGAGTTCTTCAATGCTTATGGTCCTGCCATCAAGAAGAGGGATAGGTGTCTTTTTCCAAACTGGGAGAATATTCTTCCTTAAATCAAGCTGCCCAGTCAATGGGTCAATAATAGGAGCACGTTTAAATTGGTTTGCAATCTGTTCAACAAATCCTGGAATGTCCTTATCATCCAGCGAACCCACAAAAATCTTATATACGCGCCTCTCCATCGACCTTTCAAGACGATAGATAAGCATCATATCCTCCATCAATGCAAGCATTCTGAAATGCCTACGTGCAGCCAAAAGAGCACTACAGTTATGTGTGACAATTCCGTTTGCGAAGAAATTAGAATTCTTATTGGAAACTGTTATGTCATACGTAGTCTTTTTGCCAGCATATTCTTTACAACGAACTTTTTCTGTTTTGAAACCGTTTTCTATTCTATCTACTAAATCATATTTTTTCTCTTGTTTATTAAATGATTCATAATAATAAAAATAGTAAGATTCAGAAAAATCTTTTATTTTATTATTGCCCATTTTTTGAGATATGGTATTTAATCTTCTTCTGTGTGAAATCTTACTAGACTTATAACCAAGGCTCTGTACTAGTATTTTTACATCTTTTATTAATTGTTCATTTCCCAATTCAAGTGAACATCTTAAAACGCCATACTTATCAATGTTATAAGCACCATCTGCCGTCATTAAACCATTTAAGAATGATTTTTTGATAGAATCGCTACAACTATACAACCAGCTAGGTATTCTTTTCTCATTAAATTTCCCATTAAATCCCATCCTATGCAAAATTAATGACAAAGTTTTTGAATATACATATGCGCATACATACCCTCCAGTTGTATTTGTTTTACGTTTAGGGTGTCTTGCCCATTTAACTTTTTTGTTGGTAATTTCTTCTAAATAATCAGAAAATTCTTTATTAAATAAGTCATATTCCCCAACAGCAAACGACACTGATTTGTTGTTTACAATCCAACCATCTCCAATCATGAATCCAAAAAACCTAGCGAACTTTTCATCTACATACTCTGGGATGAATTCGATATTTTTATTCCACCAACCAGTAGCCCTATATAAAGAGACTTCATTTTTTGTTGGGAACGATTTATCAATTTTTATTTTTTTCTCTTGTTTGTTAATTGAATTGTCAACGACTAATAAATCACCAACATTAATGTCTTGTATTTCTTTATAGACAAGGGAATTGTTTTCATAGCACAACAACTTATGGTCAGAAGTACCTTCAATTTGATTATGGAAAGTTCTTACCTCAAAAACATCTTTAACTCCTTTATTCATGTGCATGGTAACACAAGCAAGTTCTCTTTTTTGAGTATCTACATTAAAAGTCCAAACGTTATCGCCAATTTCAATGTCTTTAATTTCTTTATAACCAAATTCAGTTTCTACACGTGTATCACCGACAAGGCAGCCATATGGCAAAAACATCGAATTATGAAGCAGTCTGAAGTGTGCAATCTGCCAGTTCCTGAACGGTGTCAATGTACCTCCGTTTTCATTTGCCCAGATGAACTTTGTTGACATGTCTGCATCATCAGCATTACCTGTGGCCATTGAAATGCTGTTCTGACCACCATACGGGTTGACGATTCCGTTTTCCATGCGTTCGACTTCGGCTACTGGCAATTGTCTCCAGCCCTTCACACCAAGGTTCTTGTCAATGTCAAGAAGCATGAATTGGTTTCCGTATTTCACCATGGCCCTCATTACCATCTGGGCAGTAACCTGGAGATTCAGCCTGTTTACGAACAGGTCTTCAAGGATTGACTTTATTCTGTCAGACTTTGAAGACACATTTACAACCATTCCACTCCTAGAACCAGATGTTAGCACAGATTCCTCTGAAATGATGTCAAGTGCTGCACCAATCTCTGGATATGAATCCATAAGGTCAGCATCACGGTACATAAGCTTCAGATTGCTCAGTCCAGCGAATGCACTCATTGACAGGTTCTGGTTCGCCCTGACCCATCTGTTCTGCAAATATTTGTTCTGTTGCAGCTCAAGCATCTTCGACTGATACTCTGCTGGGTCATCCGTTTTATATACCACATCATTTGGCTGTGGCGTAGGCTCTGTATTGGCTATTCCATTTGACACATTCCATGCACCATTAAAAATCTTGGACATGTTCTGGAATGTTGTGTATAGTCTTTTTTGTTTTGACATTATTATTTTGTTATCTTATATATAATATATAAATATCAAAAGCAAACATTCAAGCTATATACAAAACAAGCCACGCTATAAGGGATAATCCAAACAGCGTGGCCAAATCATTTCTTAAATATATCAGAAATTAAGATTCGTCAATTTCATAAAGCCCTCAATCGTATCAGAATCAAGATAACGGTGAACTACCGCTAAACTGAAGATTTAGTGGTTTTCAAATGCAAATCAAATAAACTTAAATAGAACATCAATTATACGGTTGTCGACAAATTCAGTTTTTCTGGGTAGCCTTTCTTGTAGTCATAGTTGTAAATGTCCTCTATTGAATTCATCGACATTACATTCTTCGTATGGGCAGCAGTTACATTAAAACAATCAAGGGCATACATTTCCAATGCAGAAAGCAACTGTATTGCCTTGTCACAATTAATCTCAAGTTCCGTTATACCAAACCATAAAGTTGTTGTCAGTCTTCCGATGTTCTTTGTAATCTGCGTAGAATTCATCAAGCCTACCCTTGTATCCTTATCCAACCATACCTTTATGCCATTTAAATAAAATGAGTTCACATTGGATGACCTGTCATATGCCGATATTTCAGCAAGTTTCATACTACGAACCTTTTCAAGGGCTCCAGCCTCAGAATAATCGTCAAGCTTGATTAACTCGACATCATACTCATATTTCTTTACATACTTTGGTTCATAATCCCCCCCAGCATTGAGTATCATTTCCTTCATGCCCTCATTTTCATCAACCTCAATTTCACGTTCATTAACGTAAATGAAAGCCTCGTTCAAGTCGGTCAACTCAACGACACCCTTTTTGCTATCATAAATATTTTTCATTGTCTGCTTTATTCACTATATATAAATATCGCATAAACTAAAAATAAGCCTAAACAAGAAAAGCCTCAACCAAAATAATGAAATACTACATCTTTGACAAATCTATGCTGAACTTATTAACCAACTCGTCAGTTATTTGAATGTTTATCATGTGATATTCATCAAAATTAAGACCGTTTCTTTCCGACTTGACGGAAAGATATATCAGGCAAGCTGTCATTTCTTTTTCCCATACCAGATATGCTTCCTTAACCCAATGGTGACCACTTGATGTCACATAAGTTTTGGGATAACCGTTTTCATCCTTTGCTATCATTTGCATAAGAACATAGAATTCACTGTCCTTGTTATTTTCAATTTTTCTATAATCAACTAGACATACAGACTTGCCGATAAATTCTTTAAGTTTTATTCTTACTCCTTCGAAATTTTTCGCTCTCATAGTGAATTTCTTTTTATCATCATCATAATTAACATTTTTATATCTTAATTTATTATTATGATACTTTAAAAGATAAACCAAATACTTACTGTCAGATTTGTTGAACATTCCACAATAACTTGCAAGCGATGCCTCATCCCTAGATGCACGTACCGCCCTTCGCTTTATCTCACCTCTGATTCTTTCATAACTGCCATTATAGAGAGTCTTGCAAAATTTAAGTCCATCGGACACCTTCCTGATTTGATAATCAGCCTTCATCTTGAAATGATAGTGATTCTTATAATAGGAACGTGTGAAATCCCTTATCCTACACATAAGATTATTGTTTCCAATATATAATCTGTTGTCTCCAAATGCCGCAAAGAATTTAGGCTTGAATGCCGATAGTATTATCCTGTCATAATCACCCATCACAACATCAGCGATAATAGGGCTCAATGAACATCCAATAGGCAAGTCCCCACTTGCTTCCAACGTCTTTTTCAATATAGTCATTGTTGTACCGTCCTTTATCGTCTTGAAAATTAATTCAATGAAAAATTGTATTATGTAGTATTTTTTAGAATTAAACACTATTTATATAATATAAATATATAATAACTAAGTTTCATGGGAGATTACAAACTTCGAGAATATGCGCAACTTAAATCTTTAACATATAGAACATTATGGAATAAATTTAAAGAAGGGAAACTGCCAAATGCATATAAGGATGAATTCGGCCATATATATGTTAAGAACAACATAGAAAAAAATGGCAGGAAAACAATAATATACGCAAGGGTTTCATCAAATGACAGAAAAAATTCACTTAATGAACAACAGGCAAGGCTTGAAAATTATGCAAAATTAAATAACCTTAATGTCGTCGCTTCATACAAAGAAATTGCATCTGGAATGAATGACAATAGAACAATCTTAAATAAAATATTGAAAAATCCAGATTGGGACATACTGCTTGTGGAAAACAAAGACAGATTGACAAGATTCGGATTTAACTATATACAAACACTTCTTGAAAACAACGGTAAAACAATTCTAGTCGTGAACAATACAGATAACAACAAGGAAGACCTTATGAAAGATTTGATATCAGTAATATATTCGTTCTCTGCAAGAATGTATGGTTTACGAAGGAAAAAAAGCAAACAAGAAATAATTGATTTTATAGAACACTAATACATAATTATGTACTTGACGGAAAAACATATAATTAAACAGACACACACATTTTACAATGAGTGCGATAATTTGTGTTTCCAATCAAAAAACATCTACAACCAGGCAACTTATAATTCAAGACAACACTTTTTTAATTCTAAAACTTATTTAAACTACTATCAAAATTATGATTTGACAAAGACTCAAGAATGTTATGATTACCTACCCAAAAAAGTGTTTTGTCAAACACTTAAACTTGTGGATAGAAATTTCAAGTCGTTCTTCTCATTATTAAAAAACAAATCAATCAAAAATAAACTGCCAAAATATCTTGATAAAACTAATGGGAGATGTGTTGCAATATACCCAAAACAAGCGATATCACTAAAAGACTTTAAGAAAACTGGAAAATTGCACCTTTCCCAAACAGGAGTTTATGTTAATACAAAAATTACAGACTTCGATGATTTAAAAGAAGTTAGAATTGTTCCAAGAATTAACCATTATGTTATTGAAGTTGTGTATAAAGCAGATGAAAAAACACATAAGGACAATGGTAAAATTGCAGCAATAGACCTTGGGTTGGATAATTTGGCAACAATAGCATTTAACGATGGCTCTACGCCACTAATAGTTAATGGGAAGCCACTTAAATCTATAAACCAATATTACAACAAGAAAAAAGCCCATTATCAAAGCAAGTTACATGGGAATAAACATACTAGCAAGTATATACGGACGTTAACAAACAAACGTAACAGCAAAGTTACAGATTATTTGCATAAGGCAAGTAGAATGCTGGTGAATCAATTAGTATCAAATGGGACAAGTGTCTTGGTAATAGGCAAAAATCCCAATATGAAACAAGACATCAACATTGGAAAAGTGAATAATCAGAATTTTGTGCAAGTTCCAA
>ENA-UEQL01001165-UEQL01001165.1-human-gut-metagenome-genome-assembly--contig:-NODE-1165-length-18619-cov-9.230935_pt1 | contig 18619 bp, 17 predicted proteins | sample MGYA00242905_ERZ507926 | MGnify/ENA primary metagenome ERZ507926 (study PRJEB26167, sample SAMN06115531) | human gut metagenome | host: Homo sapiens | place: China:Henan | collected 2015-09-09...
CTGTTCCTGATCTGCACACTGTGCCTGGGGCTTCTGATCTCAACTATGGTCGAGACCCAGATGGCGGCGATGATAGCCTCCGGAATGGGTCTGATGATGCCGACGATGCTGCTGTCCGGACTGATATTCCCGATCGAGAGCATGCCGCGCGTCCTGCAATGGATCTCCACAATCGTCCCCGCGCGCTGGTACATCCAGTCTATCAAGATGATAATGATCCAAGGCACGCCGCTAAGCTACACACTACCGGAAATCGGAGTGCTGTCCCTCATCACACTCATACTCATCGCATTGAGCGTCAAGAATTTCAAGACAAGATTAGCTTAAGAATATGTTATCGTTCCTCATAGAAAAAGAGTTCAAGCAGCTGGCTCGGAACAAGATCATCCCGAGGATGCTGGTGGCGCTGCCGCTGATGGCGATGCTGGTCTTCCCTTGGGCGGCGAACCTGGAGATCAAGAACGTTCGTGTGGATGTGGTTGACAACGACCATAGTCCGCTGTCGCAAAGGCTTGTGGCAGAGATCGGAGGATCGGCCTATTTCAACATCTCCGGCACATCGGACTCCTACCCTGACGCGTTGCGCAAGGTCGATTCCGACGAGGCGGACATGATATTCGTGGTTCCTCAGAACTTCGAGAAAGATCTTGTGAACGGCCAAGGCACGCAGGTCCAGATCGCCGCGAACTCCGTGAACGGCACCAAAGGCACGCTCGGTTCGTCCCATATGGTGTCAATGATCTCAGGATCAACGGCTCTGCGGGAATATTCAGAGAAGGTGAAGGTCACTTCCGCAGGGCAGGATATTCCTTCATTCTCGGTGAGCCCGCTCTACAAGTTCAACCCGTCGCTTGATTATAAGGTGTTTATGGTGCCGGCGCTGATGGTGATGCTTCTGACAATCATCTGTGGCTTCTTCCCGGCCCTCAACATCGTGGGCGAGAAGGAAAGCGGCACCATCGAACAGATCAACGTCACTCCGGTCGGCAAGTTCCAATTCATTCTGGCAAAGCTGATTCCGCTCTGGATCATCGGCATCGTGATAATGGGTTTGAGTCTGCTGCTCGCCAAAGTCATCTATGGAATAGCCCCGGCCGGCAGCATCTGGACACTTATGCTTTTCACCGGAGTATATATTCTGGGGGGCGACGGGTTCGTCGAAACCGATTTTCTCGGCAATGTCATAAGCGGTTCAAAAAAACCTACTAGGGAAGTTTTTCTCCACGGTTTGCTGTATCGGTTGATGCCGGATGCGGGGAGCATCGTGCATACGCACAGCCCGTGGGCGGTGACTTGGTCATACGGACACGACGAGCTCCCGCGCAAAACGTATCATTCCGAATTAAAAATCAAACACAGGATTCCTGTTTTACATATACCGTCCCCCATAGTTCGACCTGAGGATGAGCCGGTGATTCACACAATGCTTGAGAAAATCCCGAATATTTCGGCCTTTCTTCTCGAAGGACACGGTGTGGTTGCGCTCGGAAAAACTGCGAAAGAGGCGGAACATCTGGCCGAACTGATAGAAGAGACATCTCAGATTGTTGTGTGTACAACTCTGTTGAATAAACTAAGAACGTAGATACTCAAAAATAGAATAGATTGACCTCTTTGAAGCATGAACGGTGCCTGTGCATTTTGAGGAGGTCAGGAATGAGGAGAGGATGCAGGGGAAAAACTCGCAGTCTTTGGATTGTGTACGAAAAAAAACAAGTTTTCGATAATTAATCGAAAAAATAACAACATGAAGGAGGAAACTACCAAATGAAAAAGTTCTTGGCCATACTGCTGGCAGCGCTGATGATCGTGTCGGCGTTTGCTTGCACCGCACCCAAGACGGAAGACGACAAGCCTGCGGATAATCAGCAGGGCGCTGCTGCGACCAATGTCGAAGCTGGTGAAGAAGTGAAGCCCCTGAAGGTCGGCGTTCTCGTGTCCGGCACGGGCGCATATGCAGCCATGGGCCCGCAGGGTCAGGCTGCTATGGACGCCTTTATGGGTCTCTACAACAATGGCCTAGTTGCAGGCCGTCAGATCGAACTAATCGTTGAGGATGACGAAAGTGACACCACGTTGGGTGTGCAGAAAGCACAGAAGCTCGTTGAGCAGGAAGGCTGCGAGGTCATCATCGGACCCATGGTCGGCTCTATCTCTACCGCAGTAAAAGAGTATGCCGGCACGCAGCCGGACGTCACCTTCATCATGGGCGGCGGCTCCGATACCATTACCTATGGCACGGTTTATCCGAATATCTTCCGCACCTGCGAGTCTGGTGCACAGTCCTGCTTCATGCTGGGCGACTACGCTTACGATGATCTCGGCTACCGCAAGGTTATCGCGGTTGCTCCTGACAGCGACTTCCAGTATTCCTGCATCGCGGGCTTCAAGAGTACGTTCCTGCTCAAGGGGGGCGAGTTTGATTGCATTTGGTTCCCCGAGAGCGGCAACGACTTTAGCTCTCTGATCGCGCAGATCCCGGACGATGCTGATGCAGTGTTCCTTGCAGGCGGCGGTGCGAACGGCATTGACTTCCTGAAGCAGTACAAAGAGTTTGGAAAGACCCAGCCCATTATCGCGATCTATACCGTTATGGACTCCGGCACAATCAGCAACCCCGTTACGGGCGCTGTCATGGAGGCAGCAAATGCACAGGGTCCCTGCGCAATTCCCGGCGACAGCGACAGTGAAGTTTACAATGCGATCAAGAAGTGCAGCATGGAAGCTCTGGGCTACACCGTTTCCACGCATACCGCTACCGTGTATGACGGCCTTGCTGCTCTAGCAGCAGGTCTTGAAGCGTCCGGCGGCAAATCCGACTCCGCGTCTCTTTGCGAAGCTCTGAAGACGGTCGAGTTCCAAGGCAGCCGCGGCACGACCCGCTTCGACGAGAACGGTCAGATTATCCTGACCTACTATATGTGCAACCTGGCGTTCGACGAAGAGTCCCAGACGTATTACACCAAGAAAATCCCGGACCTGGTTTATGAAGACTGCGGTCAGTTCGGTCCTTTCGATCCCGCGTGGTGGGCGTCGCTGGATACGCCGGATCGCAACAAGCCGACCAAGGAAACCATCATGGGCGCAGTTCTCGCGAACTGACATGGCACAAAGAAGTAATTCGTCCCCTTTGATAGGGCGTCCCATCTTCGGGACGCCCTAGCAGCTACCCAAAGTGAGGTAACACGACGTGAGCAGCGAAAGGAAAACGGTAATATCCCTCAAGGGAGTGTGTAAAGATTTTGGCGGTCTCCATGCGGTGAAAAATGTCTCGTTTGATATTAAAAGGGGAGAACGGCACCTGATTATCGGAACGAACGGTGCGGGGAAAACCACATTGTTCAATCTGATTACCGGCGAGCTTTCCCTGACATCCGGCACGGTCGAGGTATTGGGAACGGTTGTCAATAAGATGCCGACATACAGAAGAATGCGGCTCGGTATCAAACGGACCTATCAGACCTCCGCTCTGTTCGACAATCTGACGGTATCCGAAAATATTTATCTTGCGATCCTCGGCAATGAACCGATGATCAAGCATCTTGCAGTTTTCAAAAAGGCGCATAGAAACACAAAGTATGAGGAGCGCATTGCGGAAATCGCGAAGGACTTCGGTCTCTCAGAGCGACTGAATGAGATTGTGAAGAACCTGTCGCATGGCGAAAGGCGTCAGCTAGAGCTCGCGACCGGCGCGGTAACGAAGCCGAAAGTCCTACTTCTGGATGAGCCGGGCGCCGGTCTGTCGCAGGAAGAAAGACAATTGCTGGTGACCTTTATTAAAAAGTTTAACAAGGACGTGACCGTTGTAATCATTGAGCATGATATGGAACTCGCATTCGCGGTTGCGGACAACGTAACGGTTATGTTTGACGGAGAAGTCATATTCCAAGGCGATCCCGAAACGGTTAAGAACAGTCAATTGGTTCGTGATATTTATCTGGGAGGTGGAAACGATGACAACAGCGCCTCTGCTTGAAGTCAGAAATATGGATTCCGGATACGGTCCCAGCCGTATCATCCAAAACCTGAGTTTTACGCTTGACAGTGGCATGATGTGCCTCATCGGTCGAAATGGCATGGGCAAGAGCACGCTGTTGAAGAGTATTATGGGCTTGGTCAAGGTGACAAAGGGGAGCGTTCTGCTCCAGGGAAAGGACATCACGAACAGGCCGAGCAATGAGATCGGTCAACGCGGTATCGGCTACTGCCCGCAGGGTCGCTACGTGTTTTCGCGATTGACAGTGGATGAGCAGTTGCACTTCATTGAGCGCAATCCGCTGAAGAAAACAGAGGGGCTTTGGAACGCCGATCGCGTATACGAGTTGTTTCCGCGGCTGAAAGAGCGTGCGGATAACAAGGGCTCCCAGCTTTCCGGCGGCGAGCAACAAATGCTGGCCATTGGACGCGCACTTACAACGAATCCCGCGCTCCTGCTGCTGGACGAGCCTTCGGAAGGTCTTGCGCCGGTCGTTCTTGATCGCATCCGTCTTTTCATGGATGACATTATGGAAAGCGGCATCGCAATTCTTCTCGTCGAGCAGAATATCCCATTTGTCCGCAAGGTCACGGATGATATTACCGTGCTTATGGTCGGCGATATCGTCTATCAAGGCTCTTTGAAGGAACTGCTGAAGGACAAGGCACTGACCGAGAAGTATCTAGTGGCCGGATCCTGATCAAAGGAGAAGAATATGAACAACACCATCATTCTGACAATAATGAACGGCATTACATATGGCGGTCTGCTGTTCATGGGCGCCAGCGGCCTGACGCTGATTCTTGGCCTTATGGGCGTTGTGAACATGGCGCACGGCTCGTATTATATCCTCGGCGCCGTGGTCGGCTGGAAGATCGTTTCGGCTCTGTCCGCAACGCTCTCAGGCATCTGGTATTTCGCTTTGCTCATTGCTGGCCTTGTGGTTGGCGTGCTCTCATGGCTCGTGAGAAAGTATCTGTTCTGCTTTGTAAAATCTGCGGACGGAATGGGCGTCACGATGCTGACGATCGGTCTGTCCATGGCAATCAGCGATATCGTTCTTTGGATCACGAATGGTACTGCATATCTGATTGAGACGCCGTCGATGCTGACCAAGACCGTGAATCTCGGATTTGTGCAGTACCCCGGAACCCGTCTGTTTATCCTCGGGGTCGCCGCAGTTATGGCAATCTGCCTCTGGCTTTTGATGAGCAAAACGCGTATGGGTCAATACATACGTGCGGGCGCGGAAAACCGCGTCATCGCAGAATCGCTCGGTATCAACATCAAGGCAGTCTTTACGTTCGTGTTCATCATGAGCGGATTTTTGGTGGGTCTGAGCGGTATGCTGGGCGGCACGTACACCGCATTTGGCGCCGGCACGACCGACGCGACGGTGCTTTCCTATTCACTCGTTATCATCGTTTTGGGCGGCATGGGCAGTCTGAAGGGCGCGGCAATCGGCGCGTTACTGGTTGGCCTTGTTGACAGCTTTAGTAAAATGGTATTCCCGCAACTGACGGCAACCTTGATTTTCGGCATTGTCATTCTCGTTCTTGCGTTCAAGCCGCAGGGACTGTTCGGCAAGGAGGTGTAACAAATGGTTGAGAGATTTAAGAAAAACTGGGCAATCGCAGAGCTTCGTAGCGAATATGTTATGCTGGCGATTTTTGTCCTTTCGATTTTTATCCCCCTTGCCGCCACGAAGTACAGCCTGACGCTGTTTTCAAAGGTACTTCTGTTCTGCCTGTGTGCGTGGGCGAATATCCTTCTGAGCAACTACGGCGGTATGGCTTCCTTTGCTCATATTTCCTTCTACGGCATTTCTGCATATACGGTGGCCATTCTGACAACCATGCATGACTGGGCGTTCTGGCCCGCTGTACTGATTGCGATGCTGTTCTCCTTCATTGCCGCAGTAATCTACGGCCTTGTTTCCGTCCGTGCGTCCGGCAGATATTTTTTCCAGATCTCGATCGCGTTCCTGCAGCTCATCTATCTGACGGTTCGTCAGTGGCCGGAGCTTACCAAGGGAACGATCGGCATTGTGAATATTCCGGCCGCACCGTTTTTGGGGACAACACTGACAGATAAAAAGCTCGTATTCTACTTTACACTTGCGGTTGTTGTGTTGTGCTACCTGCTTCTTAAAAGCATTGTCACCGCACCGTTTGGCCTTGCGCTTACCGGCATCCGTGATAATCAAGCGAAGATGAATGCGCTCGGTTTCAACGTCAAGTTCCAGCGGTTGGTCGCAATCGTTATTGCAGAGATGATTGCGGCAATCGGCGGTATTCTCTGGGTCATCATTAACCGCGTTATCACATCCGAGAACATCAGTGCCAACTGGGCAACGATCGTAATGTTCATGTGTATCTTGGGCGGCACGAAGAAGTTCGAGGGCGGCGTGCTGGGTGCGTTGATCTATGTGTTCATGAGTGATTACCTCGGATCTGTCACGCGCCGTACCAAGCTGATCATCGGGCTCATGTACATTGCGTTGGTGATGTTCATGCCGGACGGAATTCTCTGCACGAATTACAAGGCTGCGGTCACGGAGTTCAAAGAAAAACGGCGTAAGAAGAAGGCGGCACTGGCTGCAGCAAAGGACGACAGCGCAGCCAAGCATCAATCATAAACCACTGATAGGAGGTGTTTGGATGACCATAAAAGAACAAGCGGATGCAATGCAAGCCTATATGACGGAGATTCGTCATGATCTCCATAAGCATCCCGAGCTCAGCTTGCACGAGTATCGGACGACGGATCTGATTGCTCATGAGTTGGAGAAAGAAGGAATCAAGTATACGCGCTTTGATCCCACCGGTCTCATGTGTGAGATCAAGGGAAACAAACCGGGCAACAAGTGCATTGGCCTGCGCGCGGACATCGATGCGCTGCCGTTGCAGGAGACGGCGGACGTTCCCTACAAGTCCGTGGTAGAGGGTGTGATGCACGCCTGCGGACATGATCAGCACACGGTTATGCTGCTCGGTGCAGCAAAGATTCTCAACAGCCGCCGCGACGAGTTCGGCGGCACGGCTCGCTGCATCTTCCAGCCTGCGGAGGAAGGAATGGGCGGAGCCGATCTCATTATCAAGCAGGGCGCCGCTGATGGCTGCGAAGAGTTTCTTGGCATGCATGTTTGGCCGAATTATATTGGGACCGGAGAAATTGGCGCGTACGACATCATGCGTACAGCTGGGGCAATCCACTTTAGGGTCAAGGTGAAGGGCCAGATTTGTCATGGTCAGGCGCCGCATCTCGGCATTGACTCGTTGATGATCGCATCCCAAATGATTACCGCGCTACAAACCATTATCTCGAGAAGAATGCCTCCGCTTGAAGCGGTTGTCGTTTCCATTGGCAAGATCAATGCAGGCACGGCATCCAACATCGTTGCGGAAGAAACAACATTTGAAGGCACGATTCGTTATCATGTCAAAGAGCTTGGTGAGCAGGTCTGTTCGCTGCTCCGACAGATCTGTACGGAAATTGCGCTTGCATTTGGCGGATCGGCACAGGTCGATATCGATATGGGTGTTCCGCCGATGGTCAACGATGAGAACCTGTCCAAAGTGGCGTGGCGTCTTGCGGATAAAATCTGCGGCGGTAAAGCGCCCTGTCTCCACATGGGTGACATCATGGGCGGCGAGGACTTTACTGCGTTCCAAAATCGTGCGCCCGGCGTCTACGTTATGACCGGCTGTGGCGGCAATGCAATGGGGCATCAGGGAGACTTCGTCGCAGAAGACGGTTCCCTGCCCTACGGCGCTGCGCTGTATGCCGAGTTTGCAATTGACAGACTGAACCAGTAAACGAGAGGAGGAGTATAGTCATGACACCAAGAGAAAGAGCGGATGCATTGCTTCCATATATGACGGAGATCCGCCATGACCTACACATGCACCCGGAGCTTGGTCTGCGAGAGTTCCACGCAACGGAGCTTGTGAAGACGGAGTTGGATAAGATGGGTATTCCATATACCTGTTTTGAGCCCACGGGTCTCATGTGTGAGATTCAGGGAGAGTTGCCCGGTGACGGCTATGTCGGGCTTCGCGCAGATATGGACGCTCTGCCGCTTGACGAGGCCGTTGACCTTCCCTACAAGTCGGTCAATCCCGGCGTAATGCATGCCTGCGGACACGATATGCATACAACCATGCTGCTTACGGCGGTCAAAATTCTGAACGATATGAAATCCGAGTTCGGCGGCAAAGTCCGTTTCGTATTCCAGCCGGGCGAAGAGGGCTGCAATGGCGCAAAAGTCATTGAAAAACAGGGCGCAATGGACGGCCCGAAAAAGTATATGGCGATCCATATGTGGCCGAACTATGTCGGAACAGGCAAAGTTGGTCATTTTGACATCGCAAGAACGGCTGGTACGGACAACTTCAAGGTGACGGTCAAGGGCCAGATTTGCCACGGTCAGGCTCCGCATCTTGGCATTGATTCACTGACGGCCGCTGCGAACATGATCATGGCCTTGCAGACGCTGGTTTCCCGCAGAACGAACCCGCTCGATGCGGCGGTCGTTTCAATCGGAAAGATCCATGGAGGCACGGCTGCGAACATCGTTTGCCCAGAGACGGTCTTTGAAGGCACTATTCGCTGCCATGTACCGGAACACATTGCAAAGTTGAAGACCCTATTGTATGAGACCTGCGAGCATATCGCAAAGGCGCATGGCGCAACCGTCGAGATCGAATATGAAACCTATGCACCGCCAATGGTCCAGGATCCTGAGCTCTCAAAAATTGCTTGGGCGGCAGCCGACAAGGTCGTTGGCGGGAAAGCACCCTGTCTCCACATGGGCGATATCATGGGCGGCGAGGACTTCACAGTTTTTCAACAGCATGCGCCAGGCGTGTATGTATTTCTGGGAGGCGGCGGAGATGCGATGGGCCACCAGAGTGACTTCTGGCTTGAGGATTCCGCAATGCCGTACGGCGCTGCGCTGTACGCACAGTTTGCGCTGGATGCACTCAAGCTTGACTGACGAGGAAGGAGACTATCATGAAGGTTGCTTTTCTAGGCGTCGGCGCAATGGGCAACGGGATTGCGAGCAACATTGCCAAAGCCGGTTTCGATCTGTCTGTCTGGAATATCAAGGACGATTTTTGGAAGAATGCAGAATCGCTCGAAAGGCTCGGCGCAAAAGCCTGCGAGAGCATTGAAGATGCTGTGAAGGACGCCGACCTCATCGGAATGTCCTTGACCGCAGACAAGATTGTTAGCCTTGTTTGCGAGCAGATTTTGCCCTTTGTCAAAAAGGGTGCGGTCGTGTTCGATTGCAGCACGACGTCTCCCGGATGTTCCAAGGACATGGCAGAGATGTTTGCAAAAAAAGGCATCGGCTTTCTCGATACGCCCGTTAGCGGCGGCATCGGCGGTGCTGAGGCGGGGACGCTGACCGTCATGATTGGCGGTAAGGAAGAGGATTTCCAGAAGACGGAACCGGTAATCAAAGCGTTCTCGGAGAACTACAGTCTCATGGGTGACGTCGGCGCAGGCGAGACCACGAAGCTCATCAACCAGCTGCTCACCGGCGTCAACCAGGCGACTGTCTGCGAGGCCATGCTTATCGCTGAGAAGGCAGGTTTGGATATGGAAAAGCTGTATGCGCTTCTTGTCACCGCGTGGGGGTCGAGTAAGATGCTGGAGCGTTCCGTATTGGAATACATCATTCCGAAAAAATTCGAGAGCGCAGCATGCTTGCAGCTGATGCTGAAAGATCTGGATCTGACGCTGAAGATGGCGGACGATCTTGGATACCGCGCGCCGCTCACCGAGGTTGCGACCAGTTTTTACCAGAGCGCCAAGGAGCAGGGCATCGGAAAAGAAGATCATAGTGCAATTATCAAAATCATGGAAGAACAGAATAAAAAGTTGAGTAAGGAGGAGAATTCATGAGAGAAGGATTTGAAGGCGGCATCATGTCCGGTGCATTCGCCAATGAAAATCGCAACATCACCAAAGACGATTGGCTGCGAGAAGTATTCCCGGAGTGGGGTACAATGCTCAATCAGCAGATCGAAAACGCTGGCATTCCCGAGGGCCAGATTGCGCTTTGGTGGCTTGGCGGTCCGTCGTTCGCAATGAAAACATCGGGTGGAGACGTGTTTTTGATTGACAACTATGCGGGTCCGTCCATCTACACAGAGTACTCCTATTGCGGCGTCTGCCGCGTGAGCGGCGCCAAGCGTCTCGAGTGGCTGCGGCTTAACCCGATGCTGATTGACCCGTGGGAGTTCAAAAAGCTTGACGCAGTCTTTTGCAGCCATCACCATCAGGATCATTGCGATTTTTATACGATCAAAGCGACAAAAGAAACGACGAACTGCCACTATATTGCATCGAAGTCTGCAGCAGCGAAGATTCGCAAGTTCGATGTTCCGGTAGAACGCATCACGGAGGTGGTTCCCGGCGACACCATCAAGATCGGACGTGTCGAAGTGCAGGCTCTTCTGAACTACGATTCCATGGCGGCTTTGACGGGCGCACAGAGCCCGGACAAGCTCCAGAACATCCGTGATGTGGCCGTGAGCTTTCTGTTCAAGACCGATGCAGGCAACATCCTGTTGCTTGCTGACACACTGTACAACAATGGATATGCCGCATTCAAGAAGTACGACGTAGACCTCGTACTCTGCAACATGGGCTATGCACCTCCGGGAGCAACGGACAAGATGAACCCGTTCGACTGCTTCCGCGTGGCGCAGGCGGTCGGCGCAAAATACCTTATTCCGTATCACTATGACAACTGGGCGAACTCACAGGAAGATCCGTCCACACTCGAGTACATTGTTGGGAAGAAGCGTGCGGAGCATCGTACGGATCTTAAAACCGTGATTCTCCAGCAGGGCGCAATGTTTCAGTATCCTCAGGACAAGGATATCGGACGCTACACCTACCCGGATTACCTTGAGCGCTATGACGCTGAGCATTCCTGGGAGTACGGTACGCCGAGAGACGACAAATAACCCGTAGGCTGCTCACGGGACAGGAGGGTTGGGATCGATCTTGGCCCTCCTTCCTTATAAAACACGACCCGCGCAGAGCGCGACAGTAAACAACGAACGCAGCAACGACGCATTAGAGAGGACAAGATGGATGAGAGCGGACTGAAACAAAGATTGGAAAACGGTGAGTGTGTCTATGGACCGTTTGTTCGTACCACTGACGCTGTGATCACAGAGATCATTGCATACGCTGGTTTTGATTTTATGATTCTTGACATGGAGCATGGTCCCATGGACGTGCATCAAGCGGAGAACCATGTGCGAAGCGCAAAACAGGCAGGCTGTTCGCCGCTCGTCCGCGTCCACGACAATGACGCTCCGTTGATTACCCGCGCACTGGATACCGGAGCTGCCGGCGTCCAGATTCCGCAGATCAATTCGGTGGCGGCGGCGAAGAGCGCCGTCGAATCCGCAAAGTTTTTCCCGTTGGGCTGCCGCGGGGTGTGCCGTTTCACGAGAAATGCACAGTATTCTAATATTCCTAGAGAAGAGTATTTTACTAAAGCGAATGAAAATACGCTGACAGTGATTCAGATTGAGGGCGTTGAGGGCGTTCAGAATATCGACAGCATCTTGGAAATTCAAGGCTATGACGTGCTGTTCCTGGGCCCTTATGATCTGTCGCAGTCTCTTGGAATTCCGGGTAGGGTCACGGACAAGCTCGTACTGGATACGATGGAAAGCGTCGCGAAAAAGGCGAACGCTCGCGGCGTTACTGTCGGATCGTTCTCGGATGACCCCGTGACGATGGCACGCCATCGGGACATGGGGATCCAGTACCTGAGCTATGGAATCGATACTGGACTGGTTTTTGAACATATGCGAGATTGCGTACAGCAGATTAGGAGAACAGAGTAATGCTTAGTCAGGAAATGAGAAGAGTCAACGCCCAAGGCGACGCACTACGCCTCGGTACGGGATGGAGCCCCGCAGACCTTGCCAAACCGCAGATTTTGATTGATAGCGTGTTTGGAGACAGTCATCCGGGCAGCTACCACCTCGACAAGCTGTCGAGCTCCGCAAAAAACGGCTGCTTCGCCGCAGGCATGAAACCTGCAATCTATACTGTCACGGATATGTGCGATGGTATCGCGATGAGCGGCAATAGCATGAGCTATTCGCTTCTGTCGAGAGAGGTCATCGCCATGATGACGGAGATACATGCGAAGGCGGCACCGTTTGACGGCGTTGTACTGATCTCGAGCTGCGATAAATCCATCCCCGCACACCTGCTCGCACTTGCGCGTCTGCGTATGCCGGGCTTCCACATCGCGGGCGGTTCCATGCTGCCCGGTCCGAACTATCAGTCCTCCATCAAGATGTATTACGCGAGCGAATTACGCAACGAAGGCAAGATTACGGATGCACAGCTTCTCCACGAGCAAATCAATTCCTGCCCGTCCTGCGGCGCATGTCAGTTTATGGGTACCGCAAGTACGATGCAAGCCATGAGTGAAGCGCTTGGTATGAGCTTGCCGGGAGGAGCATTGATGCCGGCAGCAACGAACCGTGTCGAACATTTGGCGTTCAGCGCCGGCGAAGTGCTGGAGAAGCTGCTTGCCACAAATCTAACACCGGATAAGATTATGACGAAGGATGCCTTTGAAAACGCCATCATGGTTCACGCGGCGATTTCGGGCTCGACGAATGCGACGCTGCATCTTCCGGCGATCGCACATGAGCTTGGCATTGACGTTTCGCTGCTGGACTTCGAACGCATCCATAACAGTATCCCGGTTCTGGTCAGCCTGCAAACGAGCGGCAAATGGCCGACGCAACTGCTGTGGTATGCGGGCGGCATTCCTGCCATTATGCGCGAGCTTGGCGACAAGCTGCATCTCGACGCGGTGACGATTACGGGAAAGACCGTTGGTGAGAACCTTGCAACGCTCGAACGAGAAGGGTACTTCAAAACGGCGGATGGGTATCTCAAGAACTATGGTGTCAGCTATCGCGATGTGATTGGCAGTTTTGATAAACCGTACAAAAAGGGTGGAACTGCAGTGCTCTTTGGAAATCTCGCGCCCAAGGGAAGCGTTGTTAAGTACGCCGCGGTTGATCCAAAGATGTACAAACATATGGGACCCGCACGTATTTTTAACAGCGACAACGCGGCTTCCGATGCGATTTATTCCGGTGTGATCCATCCGGGCGACGTCGTCGTAATTCGCTACGAAGGGCCAAGGGGGAACGGCATGCCAGAGATGCTGAAGCCGACGGAAGCAATCTACAATATGCCCGAGCTGGTCGCGACTGTAGCACTCGTGACGGATGGACGGTTCTCTGGCGCGACCCGCGGCCCCGCGATCGGTCACGTTTCGCCGGAGGCTGCAGCAGGCGGACCGATCGGACTGTTGGAGGAGGGCGATCTTATCTCCATCGACATCGATGAGAGAAAGCTCGAAGTGATCGGCACCAAGGATGGCCGGCTGAGCTCAGAGGCTATGGCGGCGGTACTCGAAGAGCGCAAAACGTACATGCCAAAGTACGAGTGCAGCGATTGTGGCGCACTGGGGCTGTTCAAAAAGCTCGCTGCGGATGCAGTCGAGGGTGCATATTTGAAGCTGGAGGATAGCGAAGCATGAGAAGCACTGGTATTCTTGAAGGTACGGATTTTTCGATCAACCGTTCCGTGTTCTACTCCATGGGATACAGCAAGGATTGCCTGTCGCGACCGATCATAGGTATCGCCAATGCGTGGAGCACGCTCGTCCCAGGGCATCAGAACCTGAAAATGCTTGCGGATTATGTCAAGTGCGGCATCTACCGCGCGGGCGGAACGGCGGTGGAATTTGGAGTAATCGGCGTTTGTGACGGTACCGCACAGGGGCATAATGGCATGCATTTTGCTATGCCGACGCGTGAACTCATCGCAAGCGACATCGAATCTATGGCGCAGGCGCATCAGCTCGATGGTCTTGTGCTGATGGGCTCCTGCGATAAGATTGTTCCCGGTATGCTTATGGCTGCCGCGCGGCTCGATATTCCCTGCATTCTGCTTCCGGGCGGTCCCATGACGGGCGGCAAGGTATTCGACGGAAGAAGAAGCGATCTCACATCCCCATCGGAGGCTGTGGGCATGCTGTCCGTCGGCAAAATCAACGCGGACGAAATGGAGAACCTTGAACGCACATGTTGCAGTTCCTGCGGTTCTTGCTCGTTCTACGGTACTGCGAACACGATGTGCGTGGTTGCAGAGGCTTTGGGCATGAGCTTGCCCGGCGCCGCGCTCATTCCGACCGCATATCCGGAGCGTATCCGCTGCGCACTCGCAAGCGGAGAGGCTATCGTGCATCTTGTGGAGCGGAATGTCACAGCAAGGAAGATTTTCACCGAGAAAGCAATCGATAACGCAATCCGCGTCTGCCTTGCAACGAGCGGATCTACGAATGCAGTCATGCATCTTGCGGCAATCGCCTATGAGGCGGAGCTCAAGATGAACGTCGTTGAGCATTTCGAACGTTTAAACGAGACAACGCCGGTGATCGTCAAGGTCAACCCAGCGTCCAGCTATGATATGGAAGACTTTTACCGCGCGGGTGGGGTGCCGCTGGTGATGAAAAAGCTCTCGCCCAAGCTAAACACGGACGTCATGACCGTCACTGGTGATACGCTTTCCAAGAATCTCGACAAAGCGGTATGCCTCTACGATGAAGGAAAGGACGTCATTCGCGACATCGCGAATGCATTCTCCGATAGGGGGGGGCTCACAATTCTCCATGGAAATCTCGCGGAACGCAGCGCTGTTTCCAAGCCAGGCGCCATCGATCCATCCGTGCGGCGCTTTGTCGGCACGGCGCGGACATTTGACTGTGAAGAGGATGCAGAGCATGCAATCCTTGCGGGCGAGATCGAGCCCGGCACGGTTATCGTCATTCGCTATGAGGGGCCGAAGGGCGGACCAGGAATGCGGGAGATGTATAAGGCGATGAAGTTTCTGAACGGAATGGGTCTCGCCAAGACAACTGCGGTTGTGACGGACGGACGTTTTTCCGGTACGAACAACGGTTGCTTCGTTGGACACATCTCGCCAGAGGCTGCAGAGGGCGGTAATATCGCGCTTGTCGAGGATGGTGACATAATCGACATCGACACCGTGAATGGAGAGCTGAATTTGAACGTATCGGACGACACGCTTGCAGAAAGAAGAATGCGCTGGAAGCCTCGCGAGAAGAAATTCAAAAGAGGCTATCTGGCAATCTATTCACAGCTTGTCTCATCTGCGGATGAGGGTGCAATTATAAAATACGAGGGATAACAATGAGCAAGAAAATCAAAGCGGCCATTATCGGACCTGGCAACATCGGTGTTGATTTAATGTACAAATTGCAGCGCTCCGACTGCATCGAACAGACCAAGATGATTGGTATCTACGAAGATTCTGAGGGTCTGACGCTTGCAAGAAAGCTCGGTATCGAGAGCAGCTCAAAGGGGATCGCGGCGTTGACAGAGGATGACGGCGTCGAGATCGTATTCGACGCAACGAGTGCAAAGGCACACCTTTATAACAGCGAAGTGCTTCGCAAGCTGGGGAAATATGCCATTGACCTAACGCCCGCGGCAGTCGGCCCATTTACGGTACCTGCAATCAGCCAGGACAGCATCACGCTGGATACAGTGAACTACAACATGGTTACTTGTGGCGGGCAGGCAACGATTCCGATCGTTGCGGCGATTAGCCGAGTGCAGCCTGTGGAGTATGCGGAGATCGTGGCAACGCTCTCCAGTAAGAGCGCAGGTCCGGGTACGCGAGCCAATATCGACGAGTTTACCGAGACAACTGCGCACGCGCTGTGCACGGTAGGAGGCGCAAAGAAGGGCAAGGCAATTATCATCCTGAACCCCGCGGAGCCGCCGCTCTACATGCGTGATACGATCTACGCGAGAGTAGAAAATCCCGATAAAAAAGCAATCACCAATTTCGTACATGAGATGGTGAAGTCGATCCAGTCGTACGTTCCGGGTTATACGTTGCTGACGGAGCCTATTTTCGACGGCGATAAGGTTGTTGTGATGGTACAGGTCGAAGGTATGGGCGATTATCTGCCGAAGTAATCCGGCAATCTGGACATCATGACCAGCGCTGCAGTTGCTGTAGGCGAGAAAATTGCAGGTCAGCTGCTCGACAGATAAGCCCGAAGGAGAGAGACAGAATGAAACAGGTTCGAATTATTGATACAACGATGCGCGACGGTATGCATGCTGTCAGCCACAGCTTTGGAAAAGAGGACATCACGGCGATTGCAAGCGCGCTTGAGAAGGCGGGCGTACAGGTGGTGGAAATCAGCCACGGCGATGGCCTTGGCGGGAGCTCGTTTCAGTACGGCTTTTCCAAGTGCTCGGATTGTGAGGTACTCGAAACGGCGTCCAAGGTGCTGCACAACTCGAAAATTGCGGTTCTGTTGCTCCCGGGTATCGGCACAATCGAGGACCTTAAGATGGCTGCGGACAACAATGCCAAGGTCGTACGTGTCGCAACGCATGTCACCGAAGCGGATATTGGCATTCAACACATCGAAACCGCCAAGAAGCTTGGGATGGAAGCAATCGGCTTTTTGATGATGTCCCACATGGCCTCGCCGGAGAAGATCGTGGAACAGGCAAAAATTTTCGAAGATGCGGGTGCGGATATGGTGTATGTTACGGATTCCGCAGGCCACATGACGCCGGATGCAGTTGCTGACCGCATCGAGGCAGTGAAGGCGGCGCTAAGCATTCCGATTGGATTTCATGCGCACAACAATCTGGGCCTTGCGGTAGCGAATACGCTACAAGCGGTGCGCTGCGGCGCAGTTTCGGTCGATGCGACCTGCAAGGGCATGGGTGCAGGTGCAGGGAACTGTCCGACGGAAGTTATTACGGCAGTGTTGAAGCTCACGGAGACGTTTGAAACGGGCATCGATCTTTATAAGATTATGGATGTTGCGGATGACGTTGTGATGCCGCGCATGCACAGGCCTGTGAGCATTGATAAAAACTCGCTTATGATCGGTTATGCAGGCGTATACGGAAGCTTTCTGCTGCATTCTCTACGCGCGGCCGAGAAATTCGGTGTGGATGCAAGAGATATTCTGTACGAAATGGGGCAGCGAAAGACGGTCGGCGGACAGGAGGATATGATTCTGAATGTTGCCTACAATTTGGTGCAGCAGAGAAGACGAAAGGCTTAACGAAACCGAATCGAAGGAGAAAACGAATGGCATACTGCTTTGATGAGATCATTGACAGGGGCGAGAACAGCAAAGCCCATAGCTGCAAATGGGAAGGATATGCAAAGCTGTTTCCAGGACTCGATGTAAGCAACACGATTCCCATGTGGGTTGCGGATATGGATTTTCGCGTCGCGGATGAGATTTTGGAAGCGATGGACTCGCGGCTTAAGCATGGGATTTTTGGCTATGTGAGTGATGCGGGCGTACACGCCTTTGCAGCTGCCTGCTGCGATTGGCTTGCACGTAGACATGCCGTTTCTGTTAAACCAGAGCAGATGCTCTTCTCTCCGGGTGTGCTCTGTGGTCTCAATGCGGTGATTCAGGCATTTACCAAGCTGGGTGACGGCGTCATCATCCACACGCCGGTCTACTATCCGTTCGCAGACGGCATCAAAGAAAACGGACGCGTGCCGGTCAGGAATGCCCTGCGACTTGTGAATGGGGTATACGCTATTGATTTTGAGGAGCTTGAGCGCTTCGTGAAGAATCCGGAGAATACCATGATGATCCTCTCCAGTCCACATAATCCCGGCGGACGCGTCTGGACGAAGGATGAGCTGCGTCGCATTGCAGAGCTTTGCCTCGAAAACGATGTTTTCCTGTTTTCGGATGAGATTCATTGCGATCTTGTCATGCCGGGACATGAACACATGTCGTTGCTTGCAGTGCATGATCGCATCGCTGAGCACGCGATTGTCGCCTATGCACCAAGCAAGACATTCAACCTTGCTGGCCTTTGCGCTGCACTCATGGTTGTGCCCGACGAGAATAATAGAGAGAGATTACGTGCACAGCTCAGTCGCAACAAAGCACCTGGTGCAAACACCTTCGGTCTTGTTGCAGGCGAGGCAGCATACGTCTACGGCGACCGCTTTGCGGATGAGGTTGTTCGATACATTCAAAAGAATGCTGAACGGTTTGAGAACATTCTTTCAGATGTTCCCGGTACGCATTGCATGAGACTGGAAGGCACTTATCTGCTTTGGGTCGATTTCAACGGGACGGGATGCGAGGAACAGGACATCTATCGGACAATTGTGGAGCCTGGCGGCGTTGCACCTGATCTTGGTGCATGGTTCGGCCCCGGTGGTGAGGGCTTCGCAAGATTCAATATAGCATGCCCGCGTAGCATCGTTGAACGTGCGGCATCACAAATCAGAGATGCCTTTTTGGAAAGAAATAGGAGGAGAATGAAATGCATGCTTTTGTAATCGGTTGTGACAATGCGGCGGTCGCGCTGAAGAATACGATCAAGCAGACTTTGATTGACGAAGGGATTGAAGTCGAAGACATCGGCTGTTTCTCGTCGGATGATAAGGAATACTACCCCTATGTCAGCAGAACATCCGCTCCCTCATAAAAAGCCTCTGCAATGTTTGAGCCGCCTGCTCCCGATGATACTGCGACTT
>ENA-UEQL01001166-UEQL01001166.1-human-gut-metagenome-genome-assembly--contig:-NODE-1166-length-18614-cov-6.933215_pt1 | contig 18614 bp, 20 predicted proteins | sample MGYA00242905_ERZ507926 | MGnify/ENA primary metagenome ERZ507926 (study PRJEB26167, sample SAMN06115531) | human gut metagenome | host: Homo sapiens | place: China:Henan | collected 2015-09-09...
GTTGGTTTTAGCCGTCGGAGGTTCCGCCTGCGCCCCGTCACTGTTTTCGACGTACAACAAGGCGTAATCCGTATTTACCTCCAGCAGATCGAGGCTTACCTCCCATATTGTAGAACCTCGCTCCGGGGTGACGGAATAACTCTCCAATACGACATTGAAGATATTAAACTTGTCATTGAGAATCGGATTCTCAATTTCAAATACCCGATCTTCAGCTTTGATCTGCCGGAATAATTCAGCCAACTCTGCGGCAATACCATACCCTATTTCCTTATTGATGACAACATCCGACGATAGCTTATAAGGATTCAGCATATCGACAGAGTTCGGTTTGGATTCCAGCTTGAACGAAATATTAACGCTTGTCGGTTCATTGGCAATTCGTTCGAAAATCGTAGGTCCATCGACAAGCTGCGAACGGCTTATCAGCTTACTCCCTTGTATGGAAATATCGAATCCGACAGGCATCAGATACTCGTCGAAAGCGATATAATAATCAGTTGTCGGTTCCGTCCGATCTAATTCTTCGGATGTAAAAATAGGCCTATTGAGTGTCGAGCGGTCGAAGCGCGATTTGGCAACCTGATTTCGCAGCTCTTCCGGTGTAGGCTTTCCGGTTCTCTGACTTCCTCCATTGGTAAATACCTGCCGCCATACTCCCGTTTCGGCAAGGACGAATTTCGCAGCAGACAGCCCGCTGTTAATGGCATCGGCAACAGGCCCCGTAATGCCGCCGATAGCTCTCCCCGGTGTGGGAAAGACCTCTTTCGCTGAATTTATAACGCGGTCGATCTTACTCTCGGTACTGGTTTCGTTTGCTATATTTGCCATATTACGTTACACTGGTTGCATTGTTCAATGCGATCGTCAATCCCCGCACTACTACCTCCTCGATCTTGGGTTCCAACTTGCGGCCCAGCTCCTCGATGTTCTCTACCGAGGCGATGTTTATATCCATATCAACAATCTCCTTGTTGAAATTGATGAAAACCGATTTAGAACCTTTGGATAGGTCGGATAGCTGCTGTGCATCGGCATCTGCGGCTCCGCCGAACAACTTTTCAAACTGCTCTCTATTATGAGTTTCAGCAAAATAGCTCATTACATTGGCAAGCATTTGTTCCCTATTAGGGGTATATACATCGGCTTCGTATAAATCATATCCAGCTCCAATTCCCGGTTTCCCCTCTCTGGATCGTGCCCGTTTGGGAACTTCAGTATGTTCAGCTCGCCATTTGTTATTTATATATAAAGAATCTAAACTATATGCACTATATTCCTTATCAAGATGTTGCTTATTAAAATTCTCATTTGTTAAAGCAATTCTATTGATTAAAGCCGTATCTCTCAATTTGGCAGAGAGGCTGTCGGGGGAAATCTTAACGCCCATCGAATCTAATTTAGGCATTAGTTCTGACAACATATTGGGCATGTGATTTGCTGCAATTTGTTTTTTTGCTGCCAAGTTGATATCCGCTTCTTGCTTTTGGCCTTCAGCGCCTTTTATTTTTTTGCCTGTATATATTACTTGACCATCAGGACCTAAAGTCACTTCCGGAAATTTCTCTTTGGATAATCCGGTTAAGTCATTGATCCATTCGACAAGTTTAGCAACTAAAGGCCCAATCGACGATGTCAATACGGATAGTTCCGTAACAAAAGATTCCAGTTTTTTACCGAATTTCTCCACGTCGATATTGCTTACCCAGCTCACGATCTTATCGCTCAGCCAGCTATACAGTTTCTCGTTGGCTTGGGCGATCTTGTCCCAGTAGGGCGAAAGGCCGTCGGCAATACGCATCCAGAAGTTTTCTTTGGCCAGCGCGATCTGTCCCCTGGCCTTCATTACCGGATGCGATTCGACAAGCTCGTTAAACTCATCCAACACCGAGCGCAGGTTGCTTTTGTTCTTGAGCCAGTCGCGGTAATCGCCCTGAACACCCCGCTCCTCCATCATATTCATCGCCAGCTTGCCGATGAACGGAGCCTGCCCGACCAACTCCCGGATGTCCCGAATACTCGGCACGGCCTGCCCTAACAACTGCTGCAAATTGACATTCACGCGCTCGAAGCTCAAACCGCCCACGTGAGCGATCTTGCCGACAACTTCCGCCAGGTGCGACGCCTCCTCCGGGGTCAGCTTCTTGCCGTCCACGTTCAAGCCCGTAAACATATTCATCGCATTCAGCATCCCGACACGGCTGAAACCATATTCGGCCGCTAACTGCGTCGCACGGTTCAGCGTCGCCTGATAGTTGCCGCCCAAACCTTTCTCCGCCATCCGCATCTGCATAAGATTGGAGGCCGCCTCCGCCATATTGTTCGAGTTCAACAATTTGGTGCCGACCAGAAGAGGCAACCCGGAGGACGCCAGGCGCCACGCGTGCACACCCATCCATATCTTAGCAGCCCCTATAGCTACTTGGCCGAACGCACCGAGGGCCGGGATAGCTTTTCCCACGACACCCGTCAGTGAGGTGAAGACTTTCCCCAGATTGACGGCATTATACCGCAAGCCGGAGAAAGAGGAAACATTGTTGAAGAAGCTATCTTGAAAGGTCTTGACCCGCTTTTGGAATACGTTCAAACCGTTCTGCCAGCCCGCCTGCGAGAAGCGCCACTGTCCGAATTGGCGCAGATGCCTGCGAGCGCCGATGTTGAGCCGCTCCTCCAGATTGCGCTGTTTCCATTTTCGCGCCGAGCGAGCAATAATATCCTCTTCCGAAAGTTTTGGCCGCCGGTAGCCTCCCCCGGCGGTTTTTACGTGGATCTCCTTTGCCGCCTTCTTGAGCGTTCCGAGCTTGGCAATCGTAGCGTCCAACTGCGAATCATCGACCCGCAGCTGGAGCTGAATGCTATATGCCATATTACCCGCCATCAGTTTCTCTTAAAAGGTGCAAAAAGGATTGAATCGATGATTACCAGAGCCGCAGTATAATACTTGTCGATGTCATAGGCCGACATCTTATCTTCCAGTCCCATAATCGGTTCATGGAAGATATAGGACACGACCATCTTTTTGTAAAGAAGCGGATCGCCGTCCGTGATGTATTTCTTCAGCTCTTCGGTTATTGCTGACGCGGGGCCTCGTCTTCTGCCAGCAGGCCCCAAGTCGCTAAAAAACGGTTGAGGTCCTCCTGCACCTCTTTACTGCTGAACAGGGAAATGCAGGCCATCATATCGTTCTGAAGGTCTTTAACGACCTTTTCGTCGTCGATGGTCATCTTGACGAAACGACAGGCAAGATCGGCCGTTTCGTCGAGGTCACGGCCAGCCTGAATAAGCGACAAGCCAAACTTGGTATGTTCGACGCTCGTCCTGGAAAGACGGCAAACATTAACCGTTGCGGATGTTTCGATCTCGACAAGGCCGCCTTTGCCGTCCGCACCCCGTTTGAAATAGGTGACTTTTACGGGATAGGTAGTGATAGGATTTGTTCTGGACATAATTTAATACATTTTTAGTTGTTAATAAAGGGGCGGCACAACCGTCCGCCCCGATGATTTTTCAGACCAGTGGCACGATGTTGCGCTGCACGCCTGCACCTCGCAGGGACAAGGAGCCGGTCGTTTCGACATCATTGCGGTTCACGCTGCCGCCCTGCTCCTGCACCATCGCATTGAGAAGCGTATAGACAACGGTGCGAGGCGTCGCCAATCCTTTCATCGCATAGCTCCACGAGATGCTGAAAGGTGCAAGCTGATGCATGGCCGCGATCTGCTCCGTTACGGGTAGCGTAGCGTTAATCGCATCGATAAGGGTCTGCTGCTCGCCCTCCTGAAGCGAAAGGTTGGCGGTATAAGTAGCATTCGCTTTCTTGATACCAATGGGATCTACGGAACCGATGGCGAATATCTCCTGAATATTCTGACTGAACGTATAGGACAGCTCAGTGCCGGTATCGATAGACAGGCAGGTGCCGTTCGAGAGCGTGAGGTACATCTGCACCTCACTGCTCGCTACGATTATATCCTGATGATTCATGTTCTGTACTACTCTAAAGATGTTACGAAGAAAGTGGTGATAAACGCCTCCCGCAGCGTGGCATTGGGCAGGATGCGGACCGTGATTGCAAAGGCCCGACTTTTCACGAAGTTACCGTCTTTGGCCTCCAAAGTAACCTCGATCTCGCTCGCATCTCCGCGCGACAAACGCGGCTGAATATAGTTGCTGCGGAATGTAGCCAGGATCGCCGACTTGTACCCGGCATCGATGTCACCTGAAGCTGTAACCGGAACCTGGGTATTGATGAGCTGCTGGAAATAGTACTCCGCATCGTCGCACACTCCGTTTGCGACGCGCACGAACTCAATAGCTGACAAGGCGTTAGTCGATTTATTGAGTGTAGCACCGTCATTGTAGTAAACGCCGCTGTTGCCGGGACGGGTGCGGGTGAAAAGGTACTGCTTGGCTCCGATGTCGTCGATAACACTCCGAGATACGACAGCGACATTGGACGCTGCATTCGCTGTCGTGGCATTGACGAAATAATCCACCGGGCTTACGCTTCCCAAAGTCATCTGACCGATGGACTGCGCCGGATTGATCCCGGCAAGAATACCGAGAGCGCGGCCTACGTCGGCAGTGTATGTCGGATCGGGAGTTGTCAGAGCCAGTGCAACGCCATAGGCATTGTACGTATCGCCACTGGGCAAATTGTTAATATCCTGCCCGATACGTCCGGCATCCAGTACTGCCACCATACGATAACTTTCCGCGAACATATCCTGGATCAAGCCTTGTACATTCTGGATTGCTCCCTTACTTTTCGTCAAATCCTCCGCAAGGCCGGATTTCGGGACTGCGGTATTGCTGGGATATACGAACCCGATAAGGCGCGGTCTGTTATCCCACAGCGTAGCGGTGGTTTGTCGGATTGCCTGTTTAATAGCGGGCATTTGTATTGCTGAAATACCTTTTTCTGCCGAATAATCATAACCTACCAGCCACAATTTAGACCCGCTCCCTGCCTTCGAGTAAAACTCCGAAACCTGGAATTTGGCTCCAGCGTCCAAAGTGGAATAACCCCCCAGCTTCTGCGCTTCTTCCAAAGAAGCAACCAGGACGGAGGTATCTATAAGAGGAGAGGCCGAAGATACGGGAAGCACCAGCATCGCCACCCCTTCATTAGATGAAGAAGTGCCGATCGCGGTATCCTGCAATTTGACGGTTACACCTGTTCTTGCCATAATATCGAATTTTACTGTTATACTTTAGATGCCGATTTACGCCCCGATTTAGCGCCTTCTTGTCCGGAATTGCGCCGACGGGCAAGTTCGGCCCTCGCCTCTTCCAGCGTCATAGAAGGAACTTCGGCTTTTTGCTTCTCAGAATCCGGGGAGGCATTGCGTGCGCTCATGGACTTGGCGAACTGCGCGTCAAACATCTTGTCGAGTTCTTCACAAGTCAAAGGCTCCTTTCCTTTCTCTATTGAGCACCACCGAACCTGCTTATGGACCCGAAGGGCGTCGGTCATACGGGATTCTGCCTGCCACTGCTGACGATACATATTCCCATCATCCGTAATGAAGACCTTTCCGAATTTCGCCGTAACGATCAGAAGGTTTTCAAAAAACTCGTCTTTATAGTTTACCATAGTGGATAATTTTCTGATTGATTAACATTTCCCGGCCCATTAAAAAGGCCGGGAAACACAAAAATTAGGGTTTGGACGCTATATATCCAGCCGGTACGATGTTCACGATACCTTTGCCGCCCTTACGAGCGCTACCGGCACCGAAACGCATATCCATCGAGAACTTCCAGCCATACGAGTTCGGATCGGCAACGACATGTACGTTCGTGTTGCCCATCGCCAGAATAACCTGCGAGGGGATGAAGCTAATAGCCAATCCGTATGCAGTAGCGGCCAGTACCGGCGCGGTATATTCCGGAATGGTACCGTTCGCCTGAACCTTGCCGTCGCAGTAAAGTTCAGGATCGACAACCTTCGATGTCGCCGTGTCGTAGGCCGAAGTTGTCGAACGCGACATGAAGTTGAAGGCAGAGTACTTGCCCAACATCGGACGCATCTCACCGGCAGTTTTGGTCAGCAGGCTCGTGAGGTACGGATTCGAAAGAAGCTGCTCCATGTAGGCGGCATCCATCACACAGTCGATGTCGCCATCCTTGATGTCGTAGTTCCAGTTCACGAACTTCGTCTGCGCCTTGATAAGGTCGTTGGGCGATAGCTCCAGCAGGTCACCTGCCGCCTTCGAGTTCACGGGGAAAGCATCGGCTGCGGCGAAATGCTTGACAGTGCCATCAGCAGCAACACCCGACATCGGGACACTTGCACCAGCACTTTCTGCGATCTTCTGGAGGGCGTAGTTGTGGATGGCGTTCACCATGAAGCGCACGGCTTCGCTCTGCCCCCACGAACGATCGTCGTAGGCGAGGATATCGGTATTCGCCGCCTGCCAGAGAATAGGCTGAAGGGAGAAAACCTTGGTGACAAGACCAATGGGGTCGTCATCATAGAGGTAGTCAGCCACATTCAGCGGAGCACGGTCGCCGTAGTAGATTTTCGGACTGATCGCCGATTCTACCCAGATGATACCCTGCTTGTCCGAGCCACTGGTGCGGGCGCATCGAGCCGCCCAGGTGTTGGCCGGGAGCAACTGTTGGTAGAAGAGCGAAAGCCACTCGACAACGGCCAGGTCCGGGGATGTCGTGACGAAATTCGAGGAGTGGGCGCCGGAGGCCAACTTTACGGCAGTGCGTTCCGCGATCGTCGAGAGTTTTTCGTACCGGCCTTCGCCATTACGCACATTGATATTGCCCATGAAAGCCTTGAAGCCTTCATCTGAGCTTACGATAGCTGCAAGCTCCCGGGCGGCTTCCACTTTCGATGCGTGCTCCGGACGGCAAACGTCCGTAGGCGCGACAGTAAGCAGCCGTGCCGCAGCGTTGAATTTCGTCTTGCCTTCAGTTGTGGCAAGGAATTGATGGAGTGTTTTGTTCGTTTCCATACTTGCTTTCAGGTTGATTTTGTGGGGATCGATGATTTGTGCCTTGCCCGCCTCACTCGTCGCCTCCTTATGCTGCACACTCGCCTCCGCAGCTGATGCCAGGGTCGTGGGTTTAGGCTCGGGTTCCGGCGCTTTCTGCGGTTCAGGCTGCTTCTCGGCCTCTTTTCCAGCCGCTCCGAAAAACGACTTCAACTTGGTTACGATCTTCTCGGCGATACTCTCTGTATCTTCCGCATTAAGCGTTCGAAGCTCTGCCTCGTTTTCTGCCGCAGGGACAGGCTCCGCAGCGGACAAAGTAGTCGCCTCCTTTGCGGGGTCCTCCTTCTGGATCGTCCCGTCTTTAGGGTCTTCTTGCGTCATGTTGCTTTTGTATTTATTGATAAGTGAATGATCTTTAGCCGACAAGGTTGTTATGCGTTCCGTCTGGCTGGGCGCGAACTCCGTAGCGAGCATAACCTTTTCGCCCTTGAAATCCGAAACCGCATCGGAATTGGACTGGAGAGAGCATAACGATACTTCATATACAAGGAAGTAAGTCGCATATTTAACTCCCGTGGATTCGTCTTCTATCTCCCGGCTGACCCCTCCGATGGAAACAGCCCTGTAAAATCCGTTTTCGTACAGGTATTTCGCCGTTTTACCCCGCTCCGTCCCCTCGGCAAATTTCAAAGTACCGATCCAGTCGTTGCCTTCCCGGTGAATATTTACGACATTTCCGATAGGTTGGCTATCCCAATCGTGATTCTCCAACAGCACCGGATTCTTTTCATAACGCGACCAGTCGATACCGTCGGACAAAACGACCATATTATGATCGTTGATCGTTTCGTTACTCAATACCTGCCTTAACTCTGCCATACAAAATGCGTAATTTCCTGCCCAAATATAGGTTTACCTTTGATTGCTAAATAAACCTCCCGCAACGGAAAAAATATTTTTCCGACATACCAGCACAAGAACAGCCAAGACGATCCAAAATCCCTTCATCTGCGTCTGCTGCCACCACGTCAATTTACGTTCAACCTCGACGATATCCGTATTCACCCGATCGCGGTAAATCATACTGTCCCGATATATCACCTCTTTCTCTGTTGGTATGGGCTTTTTCTGCGGCTTATTTGCCAGCGAGTGGAACAACGCCCCGTCGGGAGTTATTAGAGCGTCAGAAACGGCGTATGACGTTTCCAAATGGCTCGTTGTATCTCGGACTGTCTGACGCTCACTTTCAATCGGAACCTTGACAAACACCGTGTCCGGGATATACTCGGTACGAACGACGGTTTCGACCCGCACACTGTCCTGCGTCGAGGTCGTCAAATGACGACAGGGACAACAAGCGACAGCGAGCACCGTCGCGATTCCGCAGAGTATGACCTGCTGCAGCTTCATCGGGTCATCGGAATATAGATGGTCTCTCCGGCCGGTTTGGACAACAGTTGTTTTCGCTGCCTCCCATCTTGATGCTTATACCCGATATGCACCCAGCGAGGCACTCCGGCGGCATCCTCGTTTTCCGAAATCATCTGATCGAACCGCTTGCCCCGAAGCCATTCCCGGCAGAACGACTTGAACTCCCGGAGCCGTCCGTTGTTAGGCACCAGATCGACGGCCCAGCCGACGCAATGCGCCGAGGTCGCCGAACCCTTGACGGCCTTGTTCAGTCGATAACCTCTATATCCGGACGAAACGGTCAGGGCCGGAGTTCCCCAATGTTCGTTCGCACACAACACGGCCCACGCCTCCCGCAGCGGATCGATCAGACGGTCGATCATCTCTTCAAGGTTGCGGCGATGTTCTTCCGTCGGCGCATTGTCCAAATTCATCTTTCGGGCCGTTGCCGAATAAGTGAGTTCCTGTAAAGTAAAATGTTTCATTTCGACTGCTGTTTTTTGGATTCTTCCCGCGTACGGTCGAGCGTGCGGAGCAATTCGATAATATCTTTGGGGTCTTTGGCGTGCGCCAATTCAGCCACGATGTCGCCGATCTTCGCTGCCGACGACCGAGCCGCCCGGAGATTCTCCCGCACGCTCCACGCCTCGATACACACGGCGATCACGGCTGACACGGCCGACGCATAGGGCATCGACCAAATCCCGAACAACAGTCCCAATACATCGACGCACATGAACAACGCCGTCACCTTGCCGTAGTCCCCAAATTTGGTAAAGGTGCGGCGAAGCCCGTGAGAATCGATCGGCAGCTTCAATGCCCGCGCCTTGCGAATCCCGGCACGCATATCGACCATTACGGCGATAAACATAACAATCCAGATGATAATTTCCGCCAGTGCAGCCCGGCGAACCGTCAGTATATCCACGCCGAAAATATCGGCAACCCCGTCAAACATCACAACCACGATTATCCCTCCCAAAAGGTATATTTCTCTTGCATGCGGGCTATATATTCATCTCGCTCCCCGGCCGTGGCATCGCGCCACGTCCCGGATTTCTCCCCGGGGAGTTTTACTCGTCGGGTGAGGTAAAGCCGCTCTTCGTCCGACACCTCGGCGGCCTGGGTGATGTAACCGCCCTCTTCGGCGATCTGCTCCGTAAAAGTTGTTTTCTGCTCCTTCATAGCAAATTTTAGTTTATGCCGCAGCGAATGAAATCTGTTTGCCCTGGGCCGCCGTATTGACCGCATACCAGTCTGCTTGCTGCGGGTCGGTCAGCTTGGCATATACGTCCGCATGGACCGTGACCGTGATGGCCGATGTATTGGTCGCATTCTCCACCAGATACTGAAAAGATTCGAGCGTAAGCAGCGGGCTGTCCTTCAGATTGACATTATATCGTAATTGTTTGATTCTTATCTCCTGTAGGGATTTACACCCTGTAAGTGCCGCATTGTTATTCCTGTTTTCGAATGTCATACCCCCGACAATCGTGGCCAACTGCCTACATCCGAAAAATAGATAAGTACAATCTGAAAACCGCACAAAAGTCGATTCCGGACATAGGTATATAGTCTTGAAGTTGCTCCCCACGAAAGTCGAGCGGGCCGTTACGTTAATTTCACCTGTAAACTGGTTCGGAGCCTTCCGAGGCGGAAGATTCACCGGAATATCAACACTGTAAAGCGCCGAATCCCAGTTCGAATTATTCAATACATTGTGTGACAGACTGTATATTTTGGTCATCACACTGTTGGAAATACCCGTCACGGAACCTACGGTCCAACTCTTGCTCGATGAATTCCACACCGCACCGGCCGCCACGAACAGATCGTGCAGAGGGCTGCCGGAAGGAGTGGACGGCACCCTTTCGGAAAGTTTAGCGTCGATCTCGGGACCGGTAAAAATACTTTTATATACTGTTGCCATATAATTTACTCTATTTCCGTTACACGATCGTTCCTGTCATCCGTTTTGTCCGTAATCGTCACTCCCAGTAATTCTTCTGAGGGGTGCAGTTCGTCGTATGTCGCATAATCCACGATTCGGGTTTCATACTGCAACTCTACGACTGATACGCTGGTACCTATTTCCCGATCGAAAGCCTGGGTCGTATAGGTCCGAAAGCCCTGATAAAGAGGATAAAAATTATATTTTCGGATCAGCTCGCCAAAGTCCTCTCCCTGTTTCGACTTTTCGATATAACTGCGGACCTGCATAGCCAGGTTGAGCGTCTTTCGTTGCTGTTCGTTGAACGAAGCCGCCGTCTGATCGTTGAAATTGGCGATTATGGAGAAAGAAATTGCCACTTTATCCATGATAAGACCGCCGATATGCACATCCGCCCGGGGGCTGTTGTTCACACTCACGGCAACGCACGGAAGAACCGTATTGATGATTCCCCTTCCGTCGTCCGTTACCGCTCTGACAGCGATTTTCTCCTTCGTAACTACGGGAGCTTTGCGTAAGGACTTAACAAAAGCGTCTATAATATCTCCGAGCATACTCAATGACTATCTACTGCGGACAAATATAGGTTTACCTTACAAATCGCGTCTGTGTTTGGTAAAAAAAGCATCTAACAGGCGGTCGAAACGCGCTTTCGTTACAGAGCCTACACCCAGAAACTGCCTTTTTTTGACCGGACCGTCGTATTTCCACCGGCCCCGATGCACATCGCCCCGCTTTGCCGATCGGTAAGCAGTATGATGAGGAGGCATCCCGCCCTCGTTGTGCGCCCGGGCAAATGGAACGTCCGTCCCTACAAAAATATCGGCATCATTGCGTCCGATACGACGAGAAATCCACTTGAAACTCTTCTTCAGAAAGCCGTTGTAATCCAATTTAGGGTACCTGATGTTGCTTTCTCCGCCGAAAGCCGTACGATCCGGCCATTTACCGCCCGGAGAGCCGGCGAAACGCTCCTCTTTGAAACTTTCGTGCGTCTGTTCCAGCATCTCCTGCCCGAGCTGTCGCGGAATATCCCGGACTACCGTCGTCCGAAACTGGCGAAGATTGCGGATGAGATCGTCTATATCCGGCATAATTACTCGTTTTTGTCGTCGGATTCCTTATTTTTACGTCCCTTTTTGAACATATCCGACACTTTGGAGGTCAGGGAACTCACCCAGGAGGAATTATTGACCTTCGTATCTATGTCGTCGGCGCTCATCCCGATTTTGGCATATACCTCCGGCTTGAAACGCATACCCTGTTTGGCTGCGACGCTTCCGGCGCGTTCGAAGGTGTCGATGGAGATCGTCTCATTCGGAATCTCCACGAGTTCCGCCCCAAGAAAACGGTCATCCTTGAATATGCGGGCCAGCTTGGACAGCGTAGCGGGCATATTGAACATCGCCAGACAGCTTTCCGTATCGGCATCCAGAATGTCGTGATACATGTTCATATGGATTTGTGCCAGTTCTTCGGAATTGGTATTCTTCTCGGTAGCGCCGAGCAGCGTGCCGCCGGTCACCAACTGCATGATCTCCGACCGGTATTCGCTGATATACTCCTTGAATACCCGGAAGGCATCCGCATACGACTGGGTGTTGATAGGATTGACTTCGACCTGATACAGACTTTTACCCCCGTTTGCATATTCGTTGCGGAAAGGCACGACGGGAATGGTCATCGGATCGAGTTCCTGGGCCAGCGATACGGCAATGTCCTTGGCATCCTCGTTGTTGGCCATATAACCGATTACAGTCAGAGGAAACGAATATCTTTTTGCCAGAGCGCCCCAGTTGTTGTACATATCCACGATCCCGATCATGGCACGAGAAATGGGTTGCAAAAGTCCCAGCCTGAAATCCTGGTCCGTCGTAGGCTCGAAATAGAAGAGGTTATCCCATTTGTCCGCAGTGACAATACTGTAACAATCGTAAGTCATATTCCGCAGCCCCCGGTTGAAAATATCGATGTTCCGCAGCGGAAAATCTACGATCTCCCAATCTTTGGTATCGATGCAGAAAACCCTCACTCCGTAAAACTTCGACAACAACAGTTCCCGCATGAACCCCTTGAACCAACGTGTGCCGGTGTATGTTTCCGTCATCGATTTGTCGATTTTACCGTTGATTTTGAAGGCAAAATCTTTCTTTTTCAACGGAGTAAGGCGCTTTTCGATCTGGGATTGCAGAAACGGGCTGGACTGAATACACCACGAATAGAGCGTATCGAGATACACCAGATTACTGTAATTCAACGCATTGTTTATGGCGTTACGCCAATATGACGGCGTGAACTCCGCATAGTAATTGTTGAACAGGTACTGGGATTTGACAGAACTATTCCCGACCACCTGCGGGACTGTAAACGGATTGATCGCCGGAGTATGAAATTTAGCCATATTATCCTCGATATTGTCTATTTATCGTAACCAGCACGCCTTTCGTGCCGTTTTCCTGCAATTTGGAGGCTCCGTTTTCCATCGAAACCTGCCCTCCCTTCAGCTCTTTCAGCGTGATGTTGGCCTGCTCGAAATTCGCTTTCAGCGGCTCGCTGATCTGGACGGAGGGAGCGCATACGTTGTAAGCCGTGAATACCTTGAGAATCCAAAGCAACGTCTGATCTTTCTCCTCCTCGTCGGTAATGGACAACAGATCTTTGATGTCGTAATAGTTGCCGATCTGTGCATACACGTTCGCCAATGCCGTATTGTAGGCATTCCGTACAATATCGGGGTATAACTCCTCAAACTCCTGCAACTGAACCGGAGATACCCATTGCAGCAGCTCCGATTTTCGGAAATACATATCCGTAATATTGACCTGAACACCCGACACATAAGCCGCAAGGCCGGAAGAAGCGTCCGAAGTTCCCGCCACCATCAGAATTACGGCAGTGTAATCGTGCGTGAACTCAAAAGGAAGGGCTTGCGTCACGGCCGCCACGTTTACAGGACGGTCGGCAATCTGCTCTATCCCCGAGCCATCAGAAGCGACAAGGAAAATGGAAACTTTGAAATCCCCGCCGTGTTGCGGGAATATGACCCGGCTTCCCTCCTCCAGTACCGCCGTTTCTATACGGCACGACAAACAGGCGGCATCCGGGGCTGAACTTACAGCACCCTCCTCCGAAACGGAGTATCTTTCATTTTGCCAGGCCGACGGGTCCGGCTTGAATATGACAGCCATATATTTTTAACTTAACATGCGTTTTTGGCAACCTCCGCGTCGTATCAGGTAAGTATGCCCGTAAGTCCCTCTCGCAACGACCATATCGCGCGACAACAGGGAAACCCCCTTGGCACAAGCATCCGGGATGTCGTCTTTCTTGAGTTTGTTGTTGTTCCGGGCGAAACGCAGGAACTGATCTATGGTAATTTCGCATACGCCGCTCTCCTTGACCAAGGGAGAGAAAATAAATTTGCCATTGCGGAACAGAGGTTCCAGCGTCGCCTCGATAAAAGTGAACTTATCCCCGGTATTGCGCGTGTCCCAATTCAAAGGACATACCCACCCCCGTTCTTGCTGGAACATCTCGAAAGTCGTCTCGAAATCCAGCGGCAGCTGTTTTTTCTCCATCAGTATGCGGGGTGCAATCGGCGCTTCTCGGTAAAGCTCATAGATGTTTTCCAGCATCTGGCGGGTAGTACCTTGGACCGCCCGCACGTCGATAAGCCAGATTTTTCCCCGCGCCTGCCCCAACAACACCGAAGCTTTGTAGTCATTGACCTCCCGATCTTTGGCCGACGGGTCCGTATAAATGATACAATCCACAAATTCCGACGCAGGAGGCAATTCGCCCCAGTTGATCTTCTTGAACACCTCGCCTTCACCCTCGTCTGCATACTCACCCTCCATGAAGCGCCTTTGCTGCATCAGACTCATAGTCGATAACGTACCCAGATAATCTTCGGAAATATGTTCCAGATTATCATCGACGCTGAAGTGCATTACAAGCGACTTTTTTACTAAATCCGCATCCAGCGGCTCACCATCGGCCCCCTTGTGCAGGAAAAATTGCTGGTAGGTCCAATGCAACTTCGTCGTGGGATTGAGGGCAAGCAACATGATATTGGAAACCGGGCTTCCCTCCTTTGTCCTTATCTTCTGCGCCATACGGGTTTTGAGAATGTCAATGGGCTTATGATCCACCTCCGAAACCTCGTCCACGAAAATATGTCCCCACTCCGTCGAAAGAATCTTGTCGAACCCCGAATCATCGTCCCGCGAAGAGCGGATAGATGCAAACTGAATATAAGCGTCATTGTAAAACCGAAGCAGGTTATCTTTCCCGTTGTATTTGGCGAACGGCTTTCCTTGTACGGTGATCTTCTGGTAGGAGGAATACCCGTTATATCCGGCGATCGCATTCAATACCGCAGGCAGTGTTTGCAGGATCATACCCGACTGAAGCGACGTAAACGTATTGCGAACAATCAGATTATTGGCCCGGTAGGCTATGCACTGAACAATCATCCAATACAAAATCAGGAACGTCTTGCCCGAACGGGAGGCCCCATAAAACAAAACACTCGTATAATGCCCCGAATTAAGGGCATTGTACATCGCAACCTGTTTGGGGTTTAAGGGTATGTCAAGATTTAATCTTCGCACCTGAATCGTCCGCAGAACGCACTAAATGAATTTCTATGCCTTCAATGTCATTCTCGTCCCGGATTTCCCCGATCCTCTCATTCGTTTCACTCGCCAGCTTCAACATCGAAACCAGCGTCTTCATCGCCGTAAGTTTGGAGTTCAACACATCGACCGCTGATTTCGTCTTCGCATCTCGCAACTGCCGACGCACCATCTCCACATCATCTAAAAGCCCCAGCGATTCGAAAGACGCCTTGGCCCGGTCCGACATCTCCGGCACAACGACTTCCGAAAAATCATTTTCGACCTTGCGCTGCCGCGAGGGGTAATCCGCGATCAAATCCGCAACCGTCCCTATTTTCGAATCCGAATCCATCATTCGCTATCCGTAAAATCAATGACACGATCAACTCCATCGGAAAGATAAGCTGCCAAAAAAGCGTATTTATCAGCCGCCGTATCGCCCCGACTAAAATCAGCCTTGAACAACTTGCCATCCCGCGTTTCAATGTCGATATGACCTGATCCATCCTCCGACGAAACAAGCAGGTGTATACCCCGTATCTCATCCGCCGAAAACTGCAAACAGGCATCTTCTGTCCGAAGTAAAAACATAAATTCCGATTTTTATCCGAAGCAAATATAGGTTTACCTCTCAATACCCCGTTTTTTTACCCCCACGCGCAAATCAAAATCCCGTTTCCTGAAAACATTTTCCAAAAATTGCCCAAAAATGCCGGTCCGAAAATATAGCGAACATTAGATACAGCCGAGGGGGCGCCGGCTGTTTACCCCGGAATCCGGCAGGGGTACACGGATACACTACGAACACCACACAACAACAAACGCCAGCAAAGGCCTGTTTTCTTTGATTTGGCGGCACTTCCTCTACACTGTGGTATAGTTTGTCGCTCCGGTGTGCTTTGTACAAAATACGGGCTATTTGTGTGGGTTTCTCGAACAGAGAAACCAGCACCAGGAATATATGTATTTCTCGACAGAATACCAACCAAACACCAACAACTACACAATAAACAGTAATACAGTGTATTGCATCACCAATAAACACCCCAGACACACCCCAAACACAACGAAGTAACAAAACAAGCAAAACAAGCAGCCGCGAAAGGGTGAAAGAGTAACAAATAGCCGATTCCCCTACATGAATTAAAATGTAATTTGTTGGGAGTATTAAAAAACTACTACAATTTACTACATTATTGGGAAGTAATAGAAATATAAATATAAATTTATTGTAGATTATTATAATTTACGGGTAGTATAATATAAGCATTAAAAGGGTGTATTTGGTAGTATTAGTTGTAGTAGTATGGGGATATTATAAAATAAATTCATGAAGAAATAAATATTAAAAACATGCTATGCTGCAAATTCAAATTTAAGTTCTTATTTATTTTACATCATTTAAGTGACTGAAAATCTTTGTATTTTATTTTGTTATTGTGTAATTATTTTGTATATTTGTAATACCAGAAAGGAGGTAATAAAAGCCTTTGATGTTCTTTGAAAATTAAAACAAAAAGCCCCAGCGGGTAAGGCTGGGGCGTGCGGTGCGGATCGGCCTATTTTAATTGATCCGCTTAATAAAAGCCCGGACAAATGAGCTTTCGAATTGTTTCGGGTTCCGGGTTGGCAGTTCTGGAGGAGCTGCCGACCCTCCGGGCTTTATTTTGAAAAAACGGAGTGACTTGTAACACTTGCAAGCCTTACAAATCACCCCAATAAATAACAACGTTTAACCAACTTAGAAACGGTTAGCCATCCGACGTTACAGGGGCAAAGATATGAAAAACAACTCGAATTACCAAAACGAAAACACAAACGCCCGCCAATTTAATTACGAATGCGGTTCCGCGATCGGTTATTTTACCAAATCGGATTATATCAAACCCGGAATTTATAAGAATCCCGAAGGCTATACGCCTAATGCCTGGACGGGTAGTAATTGCCCGAAAGATCGTTTTTTGCCCGTAAAAGAAGTAGCCGGATATATCCGCGAATACATAAAAAAAGACCCGGAATTGCGCGCGTGCAAATGGAGCGTAACGACTGAAAGCTATTCGGGCGGTCAATCCTTGACTGTAGCACTTATGGCGGCGCCGTTCGATGTGTTTTCGGAGGAATGGAAAGAAAAACACCCCTACGATGTGGAACACGGATACACGCAGCACGGAGATTATAAAGAGGCCGTAACGCCTGAGGCATTCCGCGTAATATCGAAAGTAAAAGCATTTACCCAATCGTTTAACTACGACGATAGCGACGGAATGATCGATTATTTCGACCGGGGTTTTTACGATAGGTATTATATAGGCAAATGGGATAAACCATTTGTTAGAATTGAGCCGAAACCGGCAAAGCCAGCAGCAAAGACAAACACGAAGACCGAGGCCGACCCGGTCACCGTGGAGGGCCTTCAGTTAGTGGACTATTCCGAAAAAGCTATTGCGGTAATCGGCAACACGAAGCCAATATCCGAGCAACTGAAGAAAATCGGCGGCCGTTTCAATTCGCGCCTGTCTTGTGGGGCTGGCTGGATATTCAGCAAGCGCAAGGAATCGGAGTTGCGCACACTGTTAGCATTGTAATAACTTCCCGGCGGCGCTCTTTAAGGGGCTGCGATCGAATCGACCGCCGGGATCAAACAACCAAAAACAAAAGCCCTCCGATACAGAGGGCGGCCAGGGATCCGAAGCGGGCACGCAGGGGAAGGGACGATAATTCACTCTACAAATGCAGCGTTTACCTCTGTACCGTCCAAACAAAAAAGCACGCAAAAGGGGTCGCTCCTGAAAAGCACGCAAAAGGGGTCGCTCCTGAAAAGCACGCAAAAGGGGTCGCTCCTGAAAAGCACGCAAAAAACATTGCAACGAAACAAACAGTATATTGAAAGACGAGGAACAAAATGGCAGATAACAAAAATGAAAACCATAAATACCCCTTGTCGGCATTCAACATGGCAATCAAATCCGTATCGTAAGGCAATGCGCTACGTACGAACAACTCTTTCTCCGGAAAATAATTCGCCGAATAAAAGAATTCCTCTCCAAGGGTCTCTGAGGTTCTTTTGATGGAATATCCGCTCCCTGCGGCCAATGCCTCACGTATTTCCTCACGGTCCAAGTGATTATCCTTCACATGTTCGGAGGAAATATCATTATCGAAAATCACTTTTCCATGGCGGTCTACGAGCGTGACACGCAGTTTCTGAAGATGGTGCCGTATGCGATAGCGCGCCACATAATCTTTCACTGAAAAGGCCGTATCAGCCATGTGATCATACAAATCCACGTTGAACATGGTCAGCGTAGAATTCAAAAACTCCACCTTATGCGTCTTCTCGCGGTGATACGGATAATACAAGAAACTTGCTACGAAAACACAATAAATAGCGATAACGGAAAAAAACAGATATTGGCTGAATGACAATGACTTTCTTTTCATCTCAATCTTTCACAGAGGTATCGAAACAATATCCGTAACCCAAACGGGTGACGACAAACTTTCCGTATCCGTCGAGTTTTTTACGCAAACGGGTTATGTTCACATCTACCGTCCGATCCAGCACCTCGGCATCGTTGTTCCATATCCTACGCAGTATCTCAGCCCGCGAAAACGCCCCGACGACGACAATAGCCAGCATAAAAACAATCGCAACGTTTGAAAGCAACTCATACTTTTTCGCTT
>ENA-UEQL01001170-UEQL01001170.1-human-gut-metagenome-genome-assembly--contig:-NODE-1170-length-18590-cov-10.309026_pt1 | contig 18590 bp, 15 predicted proteins | sample MGYA00242905_ERZ507926 | MGnify/ENA primary metagenome ERZ507926 (study PRJEB26167, sample SAMN06115531) | human gut metagenome | host: Homo sapiens | place: China:Henan | collected 2015-09-09...
TGAAAACATCGGAACGCACCTTGACGAAAAGGTATATTGCCGTCTGAAAGCGGAAAAAGGCGCAAACGAACGCGAAATTCTCAAGCTGTTGTCCCTCATGAAGCGGGACGACTTTTCCGACCGGGTCTATACCGGCTCCGACCGCTTCATGACCTCTGAGCGGGAAGGCGTGGATTCCCCGGCGGCGCACTTCATTGCCGAAACCGCAGAAAAGTATTCGCCGGAAAATCCGCTTTACGTGGTTGCAATCGGCGCAATTACCAACGTGGCATCCGCAGTCCTGCTTGCACCGGAGGCAATGCGCGAAAATACCGTCATTGTCTGGCTGGGCGGTCACGCGCTGGATTGGGCGGCACCGAACGATGAGTTCAATCTACGGCAGGATATCGCCGCCGCGCGCGTGGTGTTTGACTGCGGCGCACCGCTGGTTCTTCTGCCCTGCAACGGTGTGGTCAGCGCCTTCCGCACCACCGAGCCGGAGCTGAATACCTGGCTGAAGGGGAAGAATCCGCTTGCCACCTATCTTGCGGAAAACGCGGCGCGGGAAGCCAACAGCTATGCCGCCGGAAAGCCGTGGAGCCGCTGTATCTGGGACGTCACCGCCGTGGCGTGGCTCCTCAATGACCACGAACGCTTCATGGATTCCTATCAGATGCCCGCCCCGATCCCGGAATATGACACATTGCGGCTCGGCGTAAGCGGGAATGACGTATATATCCTCGGCCAATCGAATGTCGTAGACACTAACCTTGTGTTCGGGGCCGGCTTCCTGCCTGGCCCTTTCTTCCTGTTCCTGCTCGGCGAGTATCTGCCGGGCTGCTTCGATAATATCCAACTGCTTGCCGTACTTTTTAGCTACGGCTGCCGCATTTGCTGATAGAGAGGTGAAGAAACACATAAACAAAGATTCTTTACAAATTTAGATGGCAATATCTATCCGGTCACTCCATTTGGTCGTAGGACATTTCGAAAGCATTTCGCGCCGCAGCCGGGTGTTATTCTGCCCGGTCAACTCCGCGCCCAGCACCACAAGCCGGCTGTCGAGGTTCAGCGGACCGTTCACCTCGTCCACGGCAGCCTGCAGGCGTCGTAATTGCTCGATGTTGGGCTCCTGATGAAACATGTTAAGCTGCATCGCTTCGGCCGGAATAAGGTCCGAAAGAGTTACCGTCGCCCGTTTGAACAGGAACGGTCTCTCACCGAGAGAATAGGTCGGCCAGATCGCTTTGAGCAGCGTCATGGCATACGGGATCATCTCAAACGTATTGTCCGTAGGTACGGGGAACTCAATCTGCAGCCCCCGGTAGGTCTGCCGCTGGTATTCGTTGAAGGGATTTGTTTCGATACCGACGTAGATGCGCCGGGCATAGGAATGCTGGTCGCGGAGCTTGCGGGCCGAGGAGCTGAGGTAACGGACCACGGCGGCCTTTACCTCGTTGAAATCGGAAGTCATTTTCCCGAATGCCCGCGACGTGCATATCTCCTGCTTGTCGGGCGGCGCCAGTTCCAGACTGATGCAGGGCGTCCCGTTCATCTCGCGCCAGAGGCGATCGCACACAACGGTCATGTTCTTGCGCACCCATTCGCGCGGCAGAACGGAGAAATCGTAGGCCGTGCGGATGCCCATCGCCGTCAGCCGCTTTTCATGCCGCCGTCCGATGCCCCACACATCGCCTATAGGCAGCTTTTTCAGCGCTTCCACGCGCTTTTCTTCCGTGTCGATAATGTAGAGCCCCCGCCGGGCATCGTCCGTCTTGGCGAGCTTGTTTGCGGCTTTGGCCAATACCTTCGTCGGGGCGATACCCAGACAGATCGGGATGCCGATTCCGCGCCGGGTGGAGCGAATGATGTCGCGCCCCAGCTTCTCGAAATCGAATCCTTCCATCCCCGTGAAATCGAGGAACCCTTCGTCGATGCTATACCGCTCATAATTCGGGGTGTAAGATGAAAATATACTGTGCATACGGTTACTCAAATCCCCATAAAGCTCGTAGTTAGAAGAGAACGTGACGATGCCGTGTTCCCGGATGGTGTCCGTTATCTGAAACATCGCGTCACCCATCTTGACGTATTTCTTCGCCAGCCGGTTCATGGCTATCGCACAGCCGTCATTGTTCGAGGCTACGATGATAGGCTTTCCGTAAAGCCACGGCTGAACGGATTCCTCGCAGGAGCAGTAGAAAGAATTTCCATCGGCAAGGCCGACCATCTGACGGGGATTCAGGGGCAATAGTTTCTGACTCATTTCTTACCTCCCTTCTTTACCCTTAATTGCCGGATGGAATGGGTTACGATACCCCAGAGCAGGCGTTCATTGTCTTCGGTAATTTGAATTGGAGCGTAATCCTTGTTGCCGGGCATCAGCCAGATCTCCCCGTTGTCGCGCAATTCAACGTATTTCATGGTGAAACCCTCGGTAGTGACGCATACGGCAAGGTCTCCCCACTGGGGTTCGAGCATCCGGTCTACAATCACCGAATCGCTGTCCTCGATGTCGTCGTCAATCAGGGAGAGGCCCTTTACCTTTCCGAAGAAGGTGCTGACCGGGTTGGGAATCAGCTCTTCGTTCAGGTCGATAAGCCCCTCGGCGGAAACATCGCTCTCCGGAAAAAACGAAGCTCGGATCGCCCGGCAGACCTACCGACAAACGCTCGTTTCTACTCGGCAATGCCCACACGGACAGCACCGCCATACAAACCATAAGCAAACTGAAAAATCGTTTCATAGACATTATAATATTATTGGATTACATTCTCCCGAATAATCGTTTAATCAGCCGGCACCTCACATACCAATGAGCAACATCAGCAAGGCTACTCACCCGCCCCGACAGGCCTCCCACGCCAATTATTTTCCCTATTATACAAAAACAGCCAAGCGCGGTTTCCGTATGCTTGGCTTTTGTTGTTGCCTAACCAGGATTCGAACCCAGACAGACAGAACCAGAATCTGTAGTGCTACCATTACACAATTAGGCAATGACTTTCTTCCGAAAGCGTGTGCAAAATTACTGCTATTTTTTGATACTTGCAAATAATTCGCAAAAAAAATCACTTTTATTCCCCTTTTCGGCTCTACAAAGGCACCTTTGAAGGTCATTAAAAGAGAACTAATAGTGTCTGCAGAGAAAATTACATGTCAAATTATATGGCAATTATATGTTGTATATGTGCCCCCTCGGCTATTGCTCCAGCAGATAGGGCAGATACTCATCGCGGATATATCGGAAATCGGGTATCTCGCTTAGGATAGAACGGCATTCATCGATGGCTTTCTGCTTGTCGCCCGTCTTCTCATAGCACTGGGCAATACACATCCGCAGCGATGCATAGTTCCAAAGATAAGTGCAATCCATATTCTTGATAAATAGGTTTCGCGCACGCGTAAACATCTTCAGTGCCTCCTCCTTATCACCCCCGAAAGCCGATGGCGCATAGAAATCCACATTGGCTTTCAGCGTCAGTACAAACGGGTCATCGGGGGCTAACTCAGCCGCTTTCTTCACCAACTTAAACGACTGTAATCCCGCTGAGAATAGGCGCGATTTATTGAGCATAAAATCGTATGCATTCACAGACGACATATACATGCAGTAGCGTGCCTCCGAGATGTGTCCGCTGCGATACTCGTCCTCCACATGCGTGCGAAAAGCCGTCAGATACTCATCTGCGCGTGGGTCTTTCTTCTCGATAGCCGTCGCAAGAAAGCCGTATTCATAGTTCATCAGCCGTTGTCGTTCGCCCACCGAGAGCGTCTGCCAATCGGTTGTGGTGATATACTTTTGCCATACCGACATATCTTGTTGCAGAAAGGCCTTGTATAGTTGCTCATCCGTGTACTGTGCGCAACACAGCAACGAGCAGAAAAGCAGACTGATAAGAAGTGTAGTTGTTACCATTGACTGTTGATTAGGATACGCAGCGCACAAGTAGGGAACAGCCGCCGCACATCGTAAATGAATAAAAACAGATAGGACTATGCAATATGTGTGCCAAAACAGCAATACGAATAGTTCAAAACGCCCCACATCTTATCAAAAGGTAATAAAAAATGAATATCCGATACATCCGCACGGCATACAAAGCAAGTATCAAGTACCCACTCTCTGCATTCCGCAGCAAAATAAACACTCAAAATCGCACAGAAAAACACGAAACACTTGCATATCTCACAAAAAAAGCGTATCTTTGCACGCTTTTTCCATGGGAAGAAGTTGGAAAGATGGCGGAGTGGTCGATCGCGGCGGTCTTGAAAACCGTTGACCTGCGAGGGTCCGGGGGTTCGAATCCCTCTCTTTCCGCAAAACAAAAATAGAGGCTAACACCTCTATTTTTTTTGTTTACATACTAAAACAAATAGCCGGAAATTGGCACTATCGGGATGTTTATGAGAGTGCATCAATGATCTTCATAATAATGATAGCCAAAATAATAAATGTCAACATATCATTCCCCCTTTCTTCCCCAAATGAAATACCATAATGCAAAAGCAATCAATCCTGTAATGAGAGCGTGCATACTATCTACACTAAATTCGTGTCGTGCGCAACTTCTAAATGGTTAATTATTCTATTCTGTGTAGATATATGACCTTAGGAACAGCAAAAGTAACCTTTATAATTAAAATTTGCACAAAAAGCAAAGAATAACTTCCTACTCAACTATAGATAAACAGGTTCGATACAAGGTATTATAAATACTCCTTTTATTTGCATAAGTCAGCATTTTCTATTAACTTTGCAGCGTTTTTGAGTACGCTCCGCAGCGGGGCGGCTCATTAAGGACTAAAACGGTAACATAGTGTTACTATTGTATCCACTAAATACTCAGTAAAAATGAAATTAGCAAAAGTATTGCCTATAGCATGGGCGGTGTGTATCGGTATAATCGGGTGCCTCGGTATGGCGGGGTGCAACAGCGATGTTGTTCCGCCGACTTCGCGCAAGGTAATCACCAACGACGCCACCGACATTACGGATTCGCGGGCGGTGTTGCATGGGGCAACCAAGATAGATATACGCACATACGAGTCGATGGAAATCGGCTTTATGCTCTCTGATAATCTGCAAGATATGAACCGGCGAGAGGGCGAATGCTACAAAGCGAACGCCATGGTGGGTGACGATTTTACCATAGAGATACACGACCTGCCCGCCAATACACCCTACTACTATTGCGCTTTTGTATTGCTCAACGACATACGGTACGAGTTCGGGCAAATCAAGACTTTCACCACTCTCCCGAGCGGCAGCAAAGCACAAGAGCGCACAGCAACCGCACACGCAGAATAAAGTGCGCCACGAGCCATGGCACATAATTTGATAGGTAAACCGCAAAGAACCTAAAAACAGATACGAGTATGAGAAAGATTAAAGCACAGTTAGCACTACGGCTCAACCTCCTATTGGGGGCTATCGTAGGTATTCTGACGGGTTGCGCCGGCAGCAAGAAAGCGGCTGACCACTCGAACGAGATAGTGGCGATGTACGGCATACCGATGGCGTCGTATCAAGTGAGCGGGACGGTACGCAATGCCGACCGACAGCCGGTACCGAGTGCACAAGTGGTGGTAAAAGGATACAAGAACTACGCCATCGGAGATACCATTCTCACCGATGAGCAGGGGCAATACAACGCACAAATAGAGGGCTGGCCCTGCGACAGCGTCAATATCGTGGCTACCGATCCGCAGAGCGGGAAGGTCGACTCGGTGCAGGTGAAAGTCAAATACGACAAGAAGAAGGCGTGGAACTCCACCACCAAGCCTATCAAAGCCAATGTGCGCATCAAATAATCAACTTGCCTAAAAAGAAACAAAGATATGATACTATCGATGACCGGTTATGGCAAAGCCGAAAGCCAACTCAAAGAACACAAAAAAGTAATTGTAGAGATTAGGAGCCTCAACTCTAAGTCGCTCGACCTGAGTATGCGTCTTGCCTCGCAGTTGCGCACCAAAGAACTCGACATCCGCACAATCATCAGTCAGCGTCTGGAGCGAGGAAAAGTGGACTTGAGTATCTACTATCAAGATACCGCCAACCCCGAAATCGGCTTAGGTTTCACACCCATCAACCGTGAAGCGTTTGCGTTCTACTATACGCAACTCTCTGAATTACAGCAAGAATACCATATCTCGGAAGGCAACCTGCTCGATAGCGTCTTGCGTATCCCCGATGTACTCAAGCCGTCGGACGACTGCGCCGAGGCAGGAGAACAGGAATGGGAGATTGTACGCCACACGCTCAACCAAGCCATCGATGCTTTCCTCGCTTTCCGCACACAAGAGGGCGAAGCCTTGGAGCGTATGTTCACCGAGAAACTCGACGGTATATCCGCCCTGCTCGCCGAGGTAGAGCCTTTTGAGAAAAGCCGCGTAGAGAAGATTCGCCAACACCTGCTCTCCAACTTAGACAAACTCACCGAGGAAACCAAGCAAAAAATCGATATGAACCGCTTGGAGCAGGAGATGATTTACTATTTGGAGAAACTCGACATCACCGAGGAGAAAGTGCGCCTCACCAACCATATCAAGTACTTCCGTGAGACGATGAACGGCGACGGCACGGGCGTAGGAAAGAAACTCGGTTTTATTGCGCAGGAGATGGGACGCGAGATCAACACCCTCGGCAGCAAGAGCAACCAAAGCGAGATGCAAATCATCGTAGTGAAGATGAAAGACATCTTGGAGCAAATCAAAGAGCAAGTACTGAATGTGCTGTAAATCAGCCGTTAGCGTCTAATAAACCGACCGTTAGCACGCACAATAAAAGCCTCTCCCGCCATCACACGGGAGAGGCTTTTTTATATAGCCACAGCCATTACTGATACCTATTTCACTTTTCTGCCCATCAGGTCGTACCAAACACCGTTGCGCACGATGTACACCACGCCATCAATCAGCACTTTGTGTGCAGGGGTCGTTGCACCGTTGTCGGTGATTGTTTGCCCGATACCTTCGGCGAAATCGTAGTAGGCAGGTACCTCCGGCAGTGCCTGCGGTGTACCGGTATAGATTTTCAGTTCCCCGGGTTGCAATGTGATAGTTCCCGAAGCCGTACCGCCGGCGTAGTAGTCGTACCAAGTGCCGCTCGGCAGGGTAGCCGTCTGCGCTGCAGAAGCAGAGAAATTACCTACCACAAAGACATCGTTACCCCATTGGATAGTGCGCACCGCCTTGCCACTACCTACCTGCACGGCGGTAGGATTGCCCTCGAAGACCTCGGGCAGCAGGCGTGTACGCAACTGAATAGCCTGCGCGGTCTTCTGATAAGCCGCCATACGCACACTACCCTCGCGGAACCACCCCGCACTCTCGGGACGCATCTTCGCTTGCATCTTCACTTCTTCTTGCACCTGCGCCTTGATACCATACGCATCTTTACCATCGGTACCCCACTGCCCCGCTGCGTTTTGGAACTTCGAGTTGTCGTACCCCAATTCGGCAAAGTGGTAGAACATATGAGAGCCGTTGAGCAGTGTAGCGAATGCCATATTGAGCGGTACACGCCCTACACGCACCGCCTCATCGGTCTTCATATCGCCGTTGCCCCATTGTTTTGCCTTGAAGAAAGCACGCTCCTCATCGTGGCTCTCGGGATAGGACACATAGCCGTCTTGGTTAGCCTCAGCGAACGAATCGCCGTCTTTGAGCCACCCCATAGCCGTCTGCTCGAACGCATTGCAGGTGTTCTGCCAGCAGAGCATACCCGCCTTGATGAGTTGCGGACGGTCGGAAGCCATACTGCTGCCCCAATGCTCCAAAATCATATACGCATCTTCGGAAACAGCCTGTACGCCTTTGGCATAGTAGTCCTTGAGGTTGTCAACGGCGTTGTATTTAGGTCCGCAGATACCGTGGCTCAGGTCTAGACGATAGCCGTCGATCTTGTATTCGGTGAGCCAGTATTGGAGCGCACGGGTGAACATCGAGTGCGCAGGGGCAAAATCGTGATTCCAGTCCTCATACACATTGTCGGGGTGTGGTGCCGACACATTGAACCACGGGTTATTCTTCAGGTCTGTGCCGTAGGGATAGAGTTTATTCATCGGGTTCAAACCCGTAGCGTGATTGAACACCATATCGAGGATAACGGCGATACCGCGTTTGTGGCACTCGTCGATAAATGTCTTCAGTTGCTCGGGTGTACCGTATGCCTTATCCAAGGCGAAATAGTGGTTGGGCGAGTAGCCCCAGTTCTGATTGCCGTCGAACTCATTAACGGGCATCAACTCCATGGCATTAACGCCTAAATTGTGCAGGTAATCCAAACGCTCCATCAGTCCTTCTATATTGCGGAACGGCGTATGGTCATACACCCACAACTCGTAGATAATCAGGTTGTTCTTGTCGGGGCGTTGGAATCGGAGCGTTGCATCCGACCACGCAAAAGGTTCTTTGGCGGTCTGTATGACGGTTACATAGTCGCGTCCCTTGGCGGGATAGTCCATTAGGGTCGGGTTTATCTTGCGCGGCTCGTATTGGTCGTCGGGATGAAGCAATTTCTCGGAATAGAGGTCGGAGATATACTTCACCACACCATCTGCACGCACTACCACATACTGCATGGCATACTCTTGCTTGGGGGTGAGGTCGGAGAGGGTAATCCAGAAATAAGCACTGTCGGTGGCTTGGGCGAGTTGGTAGTCGTTGCTGATAGTCCAATCGTTGAAATCGCCTACTACAAACACATGCTGCGCCGGTTCGGTCTTGCTTGCAGCGTAGGTGCAGAGCGTTACCTTGGTAGGGTCGGCTGCATCGTAGTAGATACCGTTCAGCACTCCGGCGGGGCGATCGGCTTTTCGGGGAGCGGCAGGCACGCAGGTAAACGCCTCTGCCACAGCCTCCTCGGTGGCGGTCTTGGCTACCAACTGAAATGCATAATTACCCTCGGCAGGCAGCGTGGCGGTATAGGTCATCTCCGTGCCGGTAGCAGACTGCACCTCCTTACCATTGAGGCTGAGCGACAACTCGGCAGTCTGCGAAGCGTGGCAACGGAGGCTCACCGCCCTACCTACGCTTGCTATCTCGGGTAGGTCGGTCTGTATCGATGCCGCCAAACCGGCTTCTGCCAAGTCAACAAAGATGTCGCCGCCTTCGGCAGTCTTTCCTTCTGCACCGCCGCTCTTACCATCGTTGAAGACAAACACCATCTTCTGTATCTCCTCCGTCTCGGGGCAGCCATAGTAGGTGTAGATATCGGGGGTGATGAGCAACTGCCATTTGCCGTCCACAAGCGTCATAGCGGGGTCGGTCTTCTGCCAGTCGGTAGCGTACTTCCAGTCGCTCGCCGTCTTGCTTTCAGAGGTAATCAAACCGATATGCGCATAGCAGGCAGTGGCTTTAGCCATGCCTTGGTTGCCCTTGTTGGGATTGAAGATAATAGTGATTTCGCCTTTGTAACCTTTCTGAATAATCGCAGGAATGGTACTCACTTGCGCTTGTAGCAATGCGACACCGAGCAGAAAAAGGTTTAGGCACGCAAAGCGCAGAGATGTCCTAAAGAATGTTTTTCTCATGGTACAAAAATAGATATTGATTAGTAAATATAATATAGTTTGTGGCGGTTTATGCACATACCATACATAAACCGCCACAAAGGTACACAATTTTCCACAAATACGCAAGAGCGGAGACTCCGTAAATGACCCTATAGTAGGCACAAAGCCTCCGTTAACGGTTAATTAGCCGTTAATGGCTTGCTCTGTTCTCCATTAAACCCCTTAGTTGGTCGGTACCGGTACCGGTTGGACCAGTTAATTCCTAAAATATACACACCCGCCCGCGCGTGCGGGTGTGTATTTACAAAATCAGCCGGTCATCCGGTCCTATTGGTACCATAAACGCCAAATGATCAACCTTTTTTAGGACACCACAAAATAGCAAAATGTAAGCGGATATCGAAGAAATACTGACAAAATGATAATAGCAAGAACTCGGTTAGGTCTCGATGAGGTTTCGACAAGAACTCGACAAAAACAGGAGAAAGGCGTTTTGACAAAATGATAGTTTCTGCGCAATACAACAACAAAACATTAATTGCCATATAATTAGCCATTAATTTTGTTCTCCGTGTGGTGTCTTGGTTCTCCGCTAATTGGTGATTAAACATGTAATTACCATGTAATTAGACATTAATTTTCTTTCTCCACAAAGGTTTTCTGTTCTCCGTTAATGCCGGTTAATGGACGATTAAGACCTCTCTATTTCCCACTTTCTATCGCAAACACTGAGATAGGAATTATATCCAAAGAATATGTTCGGCGAGTTGCAAGAAATAGTTGTTAGACCAAATATCCAATTCATGCGGGTTGCGAACGAAAGGCAGGACATCGGCTTTGACTTGGTGCATATCGGTGTTTTGTAGCCGATTGCGTAGCAAAACGAGAAATTGCTCCTTATCCATTTGTTCGCCATTGAACTGCAAGATACGCTGCTGCAAATGAGCAAACCGAAGCGGCACATTGTGGCGGACATAGAACTCAAAATCGTACCAATCGCGCCCCTTGACACGATTTTTCCAACTGCGGGACACCAACGCATGCATCTTACCCGCGAATAAGTCTGGCAGGGAGAAACAGCGGGTCATAAACGATACGGGTTGCAGCAATAGTTTTTGCTCCGTCTGAAAGCCCAAAGGAGGTTCTGTATCAACCTCAATTTTTATCTTGATAGAGCGTTCTGTTTGGAAGGATATATCATATACATCGGTGGTATCTTTGAGAAACGCCGACTCTACCTTGCCAAATGTTTTTTTCTCTTTCTTGGTGATTTGCACCTGTCGCCCAACCAACGCAAAGGCGTCCACTATAGGCTGAAAATAGAGCGTAAAATTGAACTGTTCATCGGTATGCAAAAGCGAGAAATCCATATCTTCGCTAAAACGCTGCAAGCCATAGAATATACGCAGGCAAGTACCACCATAGAAGGCTGCTTTCTCGAAGAAACCGCCTTGGTATAAGCCGGATAGAATGATTTGTTGGTTGACCTCGAAGATAGCGTTGCGCTGCTGTAGTTCGTTGGTTAGATCGTATTAGGCGAGCATATTGCGATAGATGTCGTTCATTGTCGTAGGAGTTTGAGAAGGGTTTGAATGGATGTTTTCTTCTTGCCTACGCAAGCGTATTCCTCAAAAATAGCAGGATTCATCTTGAGGAAGGCTTCCATATCCAAGCGAATATCCTCTTCTAAGTACCGCTGCGCATCGGTCAGGTAACGCAGATTGACTTGCGGAGATATGCTCACCCAATCGCACAGAGCCTTTTCGGGTGTGGCAATCGCAAACGAATAGCCCTTGCTGACGATGTTGGTCAGTCCGATGGGAAAAGTATCGCGATCGATATGGTAATAGGCGAATACGCCTTGCGGTGTCTCGAAAGTGCGAGTATGCTTGGTTGTCATCGATTGTGTCTGATAGACCGTTTCCGGAATGAGCCCATAGTATCGCAATGCAGACAGGCAAGAAATATAAGAGGGGGAATAGAGTTGATTAGCAATCAATTCCACGGATAGCGGCGTTCGGCTGATAGCAGGCGACACCACATACAATCCACGCTTGAGGCGCAGCACATCGCCTGCCTGCTCCATGCGTCGGATCTTGTCTTGCGTATTGGTCACAGAGCCTACCAATGATGCCAACACCGCTGTAGATATGGGGATATTACCCATACTCTCCAGTTTGCTTCGTGTGGTTCTGTCTAAATCGCTTTGTGCCATAGTGCGTACCGATATTGTATCTGTTGTACAGTCAAAAACGGAACAGAAAGTCTTGTTTTATTGGAGTATCTGTTCCAAATTTTGCTGCAAAGATACAACAATTTCGGTAAATGGCAAAATGTTGGGGCAAAATATCCGGAATTTTCTATGTAGTACCTTGGTTCTCCGTTAACAGTAAATTAAACATATAATTGCCATGTAATCAGACATATAATTTGCTTGTTTAGGAACTCCATATAAATGCCATTAAACTATTTCTTTTGTCCCGAATGGAGAGAATGCAGAGATTGCATTATCGGGGTGGTAAGAATGGTTAGAATGTAGAGAATGCCTACTACATAGTCTTGGTTCTCCTTTAACGATTAATGAGCCATTAATTGCTGTAGTTTATTAGGGGGCATAAAACGAAGTTGGTGGCGAATATATACAAAAAAGGGAGGCTCTCGCCACCCTTTTCTTATCACCTTTAGCGTTACCGCACACGGATTTTTTGCCCGATTTGAAGCAGAGAGGTCTCTTTGATGCGGTTCATTCTGCAAAGAGCCGACACCGTAGTATGGTATCGTTTGGCAATCGCACCTAAGGTATCACCTTGTTTCACACGATGATACTGCGCCTGTTGCACGGCTTTCAGTTCGGTACTATGCCCGAAAGTGGACTTCTTGGTCATCAAGTAGTCCTCCGGGTAACGAATCTTACCTTCTGCAAAATCGACCAGCAACTCGGGGTTGATAGCGTTGCCTAAGTAGCGTATCTCGTAGTGCAAGTGGCTGCCCGTGCTGCGCCCTGTGTTGCCGCCCAAGCCCAATACCTCGCCTGCGTAGATAGGTTCGCCTTCGTCAAACAGCGGGCGCGACAAGTGTCCGTACACGGTTTCCAGTCCGTTGTTGTGGCGGATGACCACATAGTAGCCATACCCGCGCGGATCCCAACCTACGATACGCACCTGACCATCCCACGACGCACGGATAGAGTCGCCTATCTGCACTTTCACATCCGTGCCGTAGTGGAAACGATACTTGCGGAAGCCGAACTTAGAGGTAACGTACCCGCGCATAGGGCGTTGCCCTTCGGGGACAGGCGTATTCACCACAGGCATCACATATCCGCGCATATCTATCCGGATACTATCTCGCAGAGAATCAATGGGTGTGGCATACGGATTGACCCGTGCAGAAGTCCAGATATGCTTATAGATACTATCCGCAGGGTGGTCTATCTGTGATAGTTCGCCCATCGTGGCAGGTAGCAACTTATACAGACATTCGCCATCGTTGGTGATGACCACCAAACGCCTCGGCAACATATCTTGCGCACAAGCGACAAAGAGTGTATCGCCGGTGATATGCGTTTGTAGCCACTCGGGGATACCTACATTCTCCACCTCTATATCGTCCAACGAGCCGGGTTCATCGCCCTCGCTATCGAGCAAATCCATACTATCCTCCGCTGCCACGGGGATAGTATCGGCAGGCACTTCTATCTGTGCTCTTTTATTGGGGCGTTTGGCGGAAAGCGTAATGGGGAGCAGTATCAGCAAGAGCAGCAATACTCGCCGAGCATTGCGCAAAAAGAATCGGCTGTTGCTCATTGGGCTACCTCCTCTGCTACGGGTGTTTCTGCCGGTGTATCGGTTACCACTTCCTCTACCACCTCTTTATTAAAGCAAGGCAGCGGACTGGGTAACTTACACCAATTCAGCAGGTTAGCCAACCACAAACCCAGCAACACTACCAATACAGACGCTACCGAGATGAGCCATTTCTGCCAAGTGGGCATACCTTTCTTGGCCAGCGGATCTACCAACTGAAGCATCGGGAACTGTGCCTGCTGGGTGAGCGTAGTACCAAACATCACACTCACGACGGCATCGGCGTTGATTGCCCAGCCGTTGGCATTGAGCAGGGGAGTTAGGTTGCGTTTGCGCAGTTTGATCCACGCCATAATCATTGCGGGGCCACTGATGACGAGCATCAAACCAATAATCGCCAAGATAGGCATATACCAACCCTTCTCTGCCAGGTCGCCAAAGCCCTTGCCCAAACTGGTGAAGAAAGCACCGATGTAGCCGATTGCCATACCGAAGGCAGCAAAGATACCAGCGAACTTAGCAATATCGAATGCCTGCACTTTGTTATTCTCCTCGGGTGTCTTCTTAGCATTCTCTTCTATCTTGGCGGTAGCCTCAGCAAAGGCCTTGTCGTTCTTCTCCGATGCAGATTTATTGATGAGGTTGGAAATCCAATCGCCCAATTTGCGGTAGGGACTCCAAAATGCCTGACTGATAGAAATCGGGTTGTCGATGATCTTCGTTACCACGGCATCCCAGTCGTTGCCCGCATTGTCGTAGAAGAGAGCGTTCTTTCCTACTTTCAGGTTGCGGATGTCGCCGATAGTCATCGCAGCCACAATCTGCATCTTCTGCCCCAGTTTCTTACTCTCGCAATCGCAGTAAATCAAGAACATCCCGCTCTGCCCGGCCTGCAGGTTCTGCTTAGACATGTCGCTCACGCGCACGCATAGCGTGCACGCACGCTGATCAATAATAAGCGTTCCGGCTTGAAAGATGGCCTTGATGTTCTGGCGTTTGTCGTAGAAATCCTCAAAGGTAACAAAGTTACGCAGCAGTCGGTAGAAATCGCGGCTGAGCAAGAGCAACTTACGCAACGGTTTGTACTGTGCTTGGGCTGCACTCAGGGCGGCGGCGTTCGCATCATTAGCGGCTGCCACACCGGCCTCGTACGCCGCAATCTTACTGCCCATCTCCGCAAACTCCTCCTCCGTCATTCCTGGTTTAGGGGCGTCTTCGGCTATTGTAGCCAAGCCTATCTGCTGCAGTTTAACCTGCTCATAGTATGCTGCATACTCTGCCTGCTTGGCTTTATAGGCGGCTATCACATCGCCTGCATAAGGTACCTCGGGAGCAGGCTGAGCCGTAATGCTCACCCCGGCAATAGCCGCATCTACATCGCCCAAGGATACTCGCTCTTTGTCGCCTGCCACCTGACGGGCAACGCTTAGGATACTCTCATCGGCGATGTTATCCAATGCCACCTCGCTCTTGCCTTCTAAGAGGCTGTCGGGGTTGAGCAACACGCTGCAAAGCCAATCGGCTGTTTGTACCACTTCTTTTACACGCAACTTACCATCGCCGTCCAAGTCGATAAGCGACAGGCTCTCCTCGTTGATTTCCAATCCGGTCGTAGGGCAAGACAGCACGGTCCACATCTTCTGATCCAACTCACCCAAATGGCGAATATCCTCGCCCGATTGAATCTTTACACGCACGCTACCGCCCACATTCGCAAAAGTCCAATTATACTTCATCTCTCTATTGTTTTACTTTTTTGAGCCTGCAAAGGTACTCATTTTTCCGCAATTACGCAAGAAAAAACGCACGCTCTAATACAACGGATACCGCCGGCCTTGTTTCGGCGGGCGGTATCCATAGACTATGTAGGTTTTTATAAACTACTCAAATACAGCGTAGTAGGTAGCGTGGTTGTTCACCGTCTTGCCCTCGTCGTCGGTAAACAAGTCCGCAGGATTGACAAACGGGTCATGGTAGTCTTTCTCCGTTGTCCAACCGATCAGGTGCATGCCCTCACAGGGCGTAACCGTTGCCGTAGGCATCTCAAGCGGCGCCCCTGCCACCTTGTACACCTTGCTCTCTATAGTCTCGCCGTCGGCTACCCAGTTCACCGTATAGCCCAGGAACACATCCTTGTAGGTGAGCCTAATCACCCCATTCTCCTCACGGATATCCTTCAGCGGAGTACCCGATATTTTTGACCACATAGTAACATTGCCTATGCCAGGGAAGGGGTCGCGCGCTTGACCAATCTGTGTGGTAAACCCGCTGGCCGACTCCACGGTGTAACGCGGATAAGAGGCGGTGTTGTTCGGTGTATTGTTGTCCCACGCCGTCTGACTATAGTCCACATACCACACAATCATTCCGTGTCCCGGCAGATATTGGTCCCACCCCACTTGCTGGCGGTTCTCGATATAGTAGTTAAGTCCCTCGGTGGTAGCCGATTGCAATGTTCCAGCCGCATTTATCTGGTAGGCTTGATAATCCGCCGAACCGGCAGGGTAGAGCGTCAGTCCCTGTCCGTCGCTACCGGGATTAATCGGGGTAGCCCAACCGAAGAAATATTTCTCAAACGCACTATAGTTAGGCGGACAGCACCCATCGCCGTTGTAACTGCCACTATCCATTATATCCCAATTGCCGGGAGTTCGTTTGTTTGTATAGTTGTTTCCGTAGTCGGTGTCATAGAAATCCGGCAGTCCCAACACGTGTCCGAACTCGTGGCAGAGCGTACCGATACCGTTGCGGTCGCCCGTCCGCCCGTCCAACTCGCCCGAGCAGGCATAGTTGTTGATACTCAGCCCGTCCACCTTACATTGGTCTGCCGTATAGGTGCAGTTGCCATAATGGATAGCCGACTCGATATTCCAGTTGTGCGGCCAAATAGTCTCCGTTTCCTCGCTGTCTGCCTCACCCTTGCCGGCATAGATGACATATACAAAATCCACCTCGCCGTCGTGGTCATTGTCGTATTGCGTAAAGTCCACTCCAAACTGCGATTTTGCCAACTTGCACGCCTCTATCACCATATCACCAGGGTATTTGTCATTACCCTCTGCATCATTCTCGCCATAGTAAACCGCTTGCTTGGTGAGCGTTATAGGACCTACGACATCAAACGTCGGTGTGTATGCCCCGCTCGACTGGTCGATAAAATACTTGCGTGCCGACCCGTAGGAACCGCCGTAGGTATAGTTCACGGCATTCATCATCGAGTCCATCTGCGCCTGCGTATTACCCGATTGGTATTTAGTGTCGGCAAAATTAACTAAGATAAACAATCCGCGCGGTGCCAGGTTAATACTGCCCATGCGACGCACGGGCGCACGGTGTGCCTTAGCCCGACGCGCACGGATAGTCTCCGCCGTCGGTTGTGCCTCCACCACGCGCCAGTAGCCCTCGGCGTCTTTGCGCACTACCTCACCGGCACGGTTGGTGTAGTAGTGATATACCTCATCGCCGTTCTGCTGCACCTCTATCGTGCTGCCGTCGGGCTGTATCTTCGTCTGCCACCCGCGATAAGCAGGAACGGCATTTATGCTGATAGCCGTGGCGAATGCCAAAGCCGACAAAAGAATTCTGCAATTCATATCTCTTAGTCCGTTTAGTGTTTATTGCCCAATACATCATACATCACCTCGCCCACCTGTATATATAAGGTGTTGTCGATGATTACCTTGGTGGCTTTCTCCTGTAGCGTGGTCTCCTCTATGCCGCTCCCCGTGTTCTTCCACTGTGCCACCAACACCACATCGCCTTCGGGCATCGTGAATACATCGCCCGGCTGATAGGTCTTGCCGTCGTAGAGCCAACCTAAGAACAGATAGCCTTCCTTGGTCGGCTGCCCTTTCGAGAGCGTGATTTTCGTACCCGCTGCATAAGCAATCTCCTCGCAGCGAGTGGTCTTCTCGGGGTAGCCCTCATATACAAAATCATACTCTTTGTAACTCTTGCGATACAACGCAGGCAGCAACATCGCTTTGCTGGTGTTAGAAGTGTAGGTCGTAAAACGAGGGGCATTCTTGTTGTACAAGAACCGCCCATAGTCCTTGCCGGTCGATTCGATAGTAGCCCGACCGTCGCTCACGCTGATTGTCCAGGTGTGTACATAAGCGTCCCATACTACCGCTCTTGCACCTGTCGTGCCAAGCAGTTTACCATCAGCATCGGCAAGCGTCCATTTGCCCGCTTCGCCGCCAAGGGTCAGCACCAGCGCATTGCCCTCCGAGGTCATCGTCGCCTCGTCTTCCGAGAATGTGGCTGATACCGAAGCGAGTATCTTCTTGCTGCTATCCAAATCGCCTGCCGCAGTGCCTTCCGACGGGCAGGCTATCACCAAACGATCTCCCGCACGCAACTCCGACACATCGGTTACGCGCGTCCAGCCGTCCGCCATGCTTGTCGCACATATCGCCAGTGCCACAAGCCCTAAAAGAAAGTGTTTTTTCATATATAGTTTAGTGTCTTTATATCCTCAGTTTCGTACTCAGTATCCCATAGTTCGGCACTTCATACCCCCGGGTTCGTCCTTAGTACCGAATACCGCCAATGGGTACACGCCAAAAGCCTACAAAGGTATAGTAAAAATCGAACATACACAAGCCCCGGCCCTCAAATTGCAGCACTTTTATCTTATACAATGTCTAAATTATACACTCTTAACTACTCCCCCACCCCGCATCCCCATTATGCATTATGCATTGAAATACCCATTCTTCATTCTTCATTATGCATTGAATTACGCATTGACAAAGTACCGTCTATGACGGACTATATACATAAGATATACATAAGATATACATAGGATATACATAGGATACACATAGGATATACATAGGATATACATACCTTTATAAGGGTTTTGTAAGGGTTTTCTCTACACTCTAACCATTCCTACTGCCCCAATAATGCAATCGCTGCATTCTCTGCATTCGGGACAAAAGAAATAGTTTAATGGAGAACTTATACAATGCAGAATGCATAATTATATGTCTAATTACATGGTAATTATATGTTTTCTCTTGTTTCGCTGTGTACATCCCCCTCCCATGGTGGGGCTTGGGGAGGTCTTTAACGAAGTATATGGTTTGCATAGAGAACCCATACAATGCAAACACTAATTTAGTTTTTGGAAATTCATAGCCTAATAGTATTAGATGTTTTTGGATTATTTTTGAATGTATTATTGAGCGTTTTTGTTTGAGAAGTATGGAAGTATCAATATGCATAATTAATGTCTAATTACATGGCAATTATATGTTTCCTTCTTGTCCCCGCTTAG
>ENA-UEQL01001173-UEQL01001173.1-human-gut-metagenome-genome-assembly--contig:-NODE-1173-length-18523-cov-7.698959_pt1 | contig 18523 bp, 17 predicted proteins | sample MGYA00242905_ERZ507926 | MGnify/ENA primary metagenome ERZ507926 (study PRJEB26167, sample SAMN06115531) | human gut metagenome | host: Homo sapiens | place: China:Henan | collected 2015-09-09...
GCATAGGGCGTCAGGAAGGGCATAGGGCGTCAGGAAGGGCATAGGGCGTCAGGAAGGGCATAGGGCGTCAGGAAGGGCATAGGGCGTCAGGAAGGGGGGTGTCCGGTGTTCGATGCCGCCCGCGCTGGTCATAAAAAAGCGCTCCGTCCTTCAAGGAGGGAGCGCTTTGGCTGTTTGCATTGAGGCACAAAGGAAGTCCGCCAGGCCTGTGACGGCATGGAACCTTGTGCAGGGCTGCCCCGGTAGGGGGACAGGCTATTTCTTGTCCGGTTCTTCCGTTTCGGCCTTGCTCACCCAGTCCACCAGGCGGGCCATGCGGGCCAGGCTGTAATGACCGGGTTCGGGCTGCTGGCCGATCTCCTGCAGGGTGCCGTTGAGGCGGTAGATGCGCCAGTCCCCGGCGGGCAGGGCACCGTTGTCCATGGCGGTCTTCAGACCGGCACGGGCTTCTTCGGGCGAGCAGAACAGGGGGAAGTCCTGCACGGCCGGGTCGAGGACGACCATGGAGCCGCCCGCGATGTCGATGATGTAATTGCCGGGAGCCACGGTGTAGACTTCCTGGCAGTCACGATCGGGCGGCAGGGGGGCCGTATTGGGGCCTGTGGTGGCACAGCCGCCCAGCATCAGAAGGGACCCAAGCAGGGCGGGGGCAAGGATCACGGGGAAACGTTTCATGTCATTCTCCTGCCGGGCGTACCGGCATCAGATTCGCCCCCGGGCACGACAAAAGCGGGCAGGTGGCGTCATTGCTGACTACACACCAAGCCCGCTTTTTTGTCAAAAGGTTCGTATGCCGGAGGGGCGGGGATGGCCGTTAGCGGGCCTGACGGCTCATCTCCTGCAGACGGGCGATGCGTTCTTCCAGCGGCGGGTGCGTGCTGAACAGGTTGGCCATGCTGCCGCCGCCGAAGCCGAACAGCGGCGAGACGATGAACATCTGCTCGGTGCTGGGGTTGCCGTTCTGCATGGGGATCTGTCCGCTGGCCACGCCCAGCTTGTGCAGGGCACCGGCCAGGGCCAGGGGCTGGCCGCAGATGCGGGCGCCGGTCTCGTCGGCCAGGTACTCACGCGAGCGGGAGATGGCCATCTGGATGATGCTGGCGGCGATGGGGGCCAGGATGGCCAGCAGGAACGCGGCGATGGGGTTGGTGCCGCCTTCCTCGTCATTGCTGCTGCCGCCGAAGATGGCGGCGAACTGCATGAAGTTGGCGATGCTGACGATGACCGAGGCCAGCACACCGGCGATGGTCTGGATCAGGATGTCACGGTTGGCGATGTGACCGATCTCGTGGGCGATGACGCCGCGCAGCTCTTCGGGGCTGAGGATGCGCATGATGCCGTCGGTGACGGCCACCACACCGTGCTCGGGGTCGCGGCCGGTGGCGAAGGCGTTGGGCGCGTCTTCGGGGATGACACAGACGCGGGGCTTGGGGATGCCGGCATTGGCGGAAAGCTCGGCCACCATGCGGTGCAACATGGGGGCTTCGTCTTCGGACAGCTCGCGGGCCTGGTACATGGAGAGCACGATCTTGTCCGAATACCAGTAGGAACCCACGTTCATGATCATGGCGATCACAAAGGCGATGATGATGCCGGTGCGGCCGCCCATGATGCCGCCCAGGCCGATGATGATGGCGGAAAGCAGGGCGAGAAGCAGCACGGTCTTGATCTGGCTGGTCATGGTATCTCCTTGATGTGCGAGGTAGGGATTCGCTCACTGTAGATAAGCATGCGTCAGCAAAGTGGCAAGAGGTGGGGAAATGAAGCTGGGGAAGGGCGGCAGGAATGGCCGGGGAAATATCTGTGACAAAAAAGGAGAGGCGGAGAAGCACGGCGATGCCGTGTTTCTCCGCCTCTCCCTGATAAAGCGCGTTTGGGGAGGAAGGGGGGAGTTTGAGGGGGGAAGGAGGCCCTTTTGGCGCCAGCAAAGGGCCTCCTTCCCCCCTCATAAAAACCTCTCGCGCTTACGAGCGGTAATCGGCGTTGAGGCTGACGTATTCGTGGCCGAGGTCGGAGGCGCGCAGATCGTAGCAGCCGTCTCCCAGACCCATATGGATCTCCACCGGGATGTCGGTGGCTTTGAGCAGCTCTGAAAGCTCGGCTTCCTTGTCGCCGTTGACGGGCTGGCCGTCGCGGAAACGCTCGATGCCGCAGAGCACCAGGCGCACGCGGCTGGGGTCCACCTGGGCCCCGCTGCGGCCCACAGCGGCCACGATGCGGCCCCAGTTGGCGTCCTGGCCGTAGATGGCGGTCTTGACCAGCTGGGAGTGGCCCACGGTGCGGGCGATGCGGCAGGCGTCCTCATCGGAGGCGGCGCCGCTCACGGTGATGTGCATGACCTTGCTGGCGCCTTCGCCGTCCTTGACCAGCATGTAGGAGATCTGACCCAGGATGTCGGTAAGGCCCTTTTCCAGCAGGGCGGCGTCCTCACCTTCGGCACGGATGCCGGAAGCGCCGTTGGCCAGGCCGAGGATGGTGTCGTTGGTGGAGGTATCGCCGTCCACGCTGACGCGGTTGAAGGTCTTGTCCACGGCGCGGGCGAACATGGCCTGCCAGGTCTCGCGGTCCACATCGGCGTCGGTGAGCATGACGGCCAGCATGGTGGCCATGTTGGGGCAGATCATGCCAGCGCCCTTGGCCATGCCGGTAAGGCGCACGGTGCCGCCGGACAGGGGCACCGTGATGCTGGCGAACTTGGGAAAGGCGTCGGTGGTCATGAACGCGCGGGTAAAGCCTTCGGCATCGCGGCTGCCCAGGCTTTCCACCAGGGAGGGCACGGCCTCGCGCCAGCGGTCCATCTTGAGCTGGTCGCCGATGACGCCGGTGGACATGGGCATGATCTCATGCGGGGCCAGCCCGGTGAGGGCGGCGACCATGCGTCGGGTCTCGAGGCAATTCTCCAGGCCTTCGTCGCCGGTGCAGGCATTGGCCTGGCCGGAGTTGGCCAGCACGGCGCGGCAGGTGCCGTACTCGCGCAGGGTCTGCTGGCAGACCTGCACGGGGGCGGCCTTGAAGGCATTGGTGGTGAACAGGCCCGCCAGTACGGCGGGACGGTCGGAAACAATCAGCCCCAGGTCGTCGCGGCCGGCTTTTTTGAAACCGGCGGCAGCGGCCCCGGCGGAGAAGCCGAGGGGCAGGTCGTTGCGCGTATCGCTCATGGGAACATCCTTTCCGGTCATGGGCTTCCGGGAGGAAAACGATGAAAAAAAGGCGGGGATCTTGCCTTGCAAAATCCCCGCCGTCATATCAAGCAACCAGCGCTGTCCGGTCTTTGTGGGAACGGACGTTCAGGACGCTAGTTTTTGCTCTTCTGGATCTCGTCGGCGATAGCCTGGGGCACACGCTCGTAGTGATCGAACTGCATGGTGAAGGTAGCGCGGCCCTGGGTACGGGAGCGCAGGTCGGTGGCGTAACCGAACATGGAGGCCAGGGGCACCTGGGCACGCACGCTCTGGGCACCGCCGGCGCGGGCTTCCATGCTCTGCACGCGACCACGGCGGCCGTTGAGGTCGCCCATCACGTCGCCGAGGTATTCTTCGGGGGTGACCACTTCCACGTCCATGATGGGTTCCAGCAGGACCGGGCCGGCCTTCTGCATGGCGTCCTTGATGGCCATGGAACCGGCCACGTAGAAGGCCTGTTCGGAGGAGTCCACTTCGTGATAGCTACCGAAGACCAGGTTGACCTTCAGGTCCACGCAGGGGAAGCCGGCCAGCACGCCGGACTTCATGGCATCCTGGATACCCTTGTCGATGGCGGGGATGTATTCCTTGGGGATCACGCCGCCGGTGATGGAGTTGATGAACTCGTAACCCTTGCCCGGGTTGGGTTCCACCTCGATCACGCAGTGACCGTACTGACCGCGACCACCAGACTGCTTGGCATGCTTCATGTCGGTCTTGGCAGGCTTGGAGATGGTTTCGCGGTAGGCCACCTGGGGCTTGCCCACGTTGGCGTTGACGTTGAATTCGCGGGTCAGGCGGTCAACGATGATTTCCAGATGCAGTTCGCCCATGCCGGCGATCAGGGTCTGGTTGGTTTCTTCGTCGCCCTTGACGCGGAAGGAGGGGTCTTCCTTGGCCAGCTTGTTCAGAGCGGCGGACAGAGCATCACGGTCGGCCTTGGTCTTGGGCTCGATGGCCACTTCGATGACGGGCTCGGGGATGTTCAGGGATTCCAGGATCACCGGGCGCTTTTCGTCGCACAGGGTGTCACCGGTGGAGGCGTTCTTCAGGCCCACCAGAGCCACGATGTCACCGGCGCCGGCCCACTTGATGTCTTCACGCTTGTTGGCGTGCATCTTCAGGATACGGCCGATGCGTTCCTTCTTGCCGGTGTTGGCGTTGTACACGCTGGTACCGGATTCCAGGCAGCCGGAGTAGATGCGGAAGAAGGACAGGTGACCGATGAAGGGGTCGGAGAACAGCTTGAACACCAGGCCGGCAAGGGGTTCCTTGTCGTCGCAGGGGCATTCGATCAGGTGTTCTTCGTTGCCGGGCTCATGGCCGGTCATGACGGCGATGTCCACGGGGGAGGGCAGGTAGTCCACCACGGCGTCCAGCAGGGGCTGCACGCCCATGTTGCGGAAAGCGGAACCGCAGAGCACGGGCACGATGTTGCGGGCGATGGTGGCCTTGCGGATGCAGGAAATGATCTCTTCGCGGGTCAGATCTTCGCCGCCCAGGTACTTTTCCAGCAGGGCTTCATCTTCTTCGGCCACGGCTTCGATGAGTTCGTGGCGCTTTTCTTCGTACAGATCCTTCAGTTCGGCGGGCACGTCTTCTTCGGTGAACTGGGCGCCCTTGGAGGACTTGTCGAAGCGGTGGGCCTTGCCTTCGATGAGGTCCACGACGCCTTCGAACTTGTCTTCAGCGCCGATGGGCAGCTGCAGGGGCACGGCCTTGGCGCCCAGGCGTTCGTGGATCATGCCCACGCAGCGGAAGAAGTTGGCACCGATGCGGTCCATCTTGTTCACGAAGCAGATGCGGGGCACGTGGTAGCGGTCGGCCTGACGCCACACGGTTTCGGACTGGGGCTCAACGCCGGCCACGGCGTCGAACACGCACACGGCACCGTCCAGCACGCGCAGGGAACGTTCCACTTCGATGGTGAAGTCCACGTGGCCGGGGGTGTCGATGATGTTGATGCGGCAGTCCTTCCAGAAGCAGGTGGTGGCGGCGGAGGTGATGGTGATGCCGCGCTCCTGTTCCTGTTCCATCCAGTCCATGGTGGACTCACCGTCGTGGGTTTCGCCGATCTTGTGGGAAACACCGGTGTAGAAAAGGATGCGTTCGGTGGTGGTGGTTTTGCCGGCGTCAATATGGGCCATGATGCCGATATTGCGCTGTTTGTCTACGGGGGTGGTGCGGGACACGTTATCCTCCAGAAAAGGGGCAGTGGGGCGGGGGGAAAAGCGCCGCGCCCTTGCGGGCGCGGCAGCAGTCACTCGGAATCGAGCTTACCAGCGGTAGTGGGCGAAAGCCTTGTTGGCTTCGGCCATACGGTGGGTATCTTCGCGCTTTTTCACCGCGCCGCCGCGACCGTTGTAGGCGTCCAGCAGTTCAGCGGAAAGCTTGGAGGTCATGCCCTTTTCGCCGCGCGAACGGGCATAGTTGATCAGCCAGCGGATGGACAGGGAAATCTGACGTTCGGGACGGACTTCCATGGGCACCTGGTAGGTGGCACCGCCCACGCGGCGGGCCTTGACTTCCAGATGGGGCTTGACGTTGTCCAGGGCCTTTTCAAAGGCGCGCATGGGTTCTTCACCGGTCTTTTCGCCCAGGGTTTCCAGCGAGCTGTAGAAAATCTTTTCAGCAGCGCCCTTCTTGCCGTCGTACATGAGACGGTTCACGAACTTGGTGACCAGACGGCTGTTGTACAGCGGATCGGGCAGCACTTCCCTCTTCGGGACAGGACCTTTACGGGGCATGATATTCTCCTTGAGAATCTCTGTGTTTCGGCGTCACCAGCCCCGCAGCGCCCCGGCGCGCCGTGAGAGGGCAGCCTGGGTGCGTTGCATGACGTACGCCGGAGTTAGCAAAAAATAACCTATTTGGGACGCTTGGCGCCGTACTTGGAACGGCTCTTGCGACGGTCGGCCACGCCGGAGGTATCCAGGGTGCCGCGCACGATGTGGTAACGGACACCGGGCAAGTCTTTCACACGACCGCCGCGGATGAGCACCACGGAGTGTTCCTGCAGGTTGTGGCCTTCGCCGGGGATGTAGGCCGTCACTTCGATGCCGTTGGTCAGGCGCACACGGGCGACCTTACGCAGAGCGGAGTTAGGCTTCTTGGGGGTGGTGGTGTACACACGGGTGCACACGCCGCGGCGCTGGGGGCAAGCCTGCAGGGCCGGGGTCTTCTTGCGCTTCACCACCGCAGTCCGCTCGATGCGGATGAGCTGGTTGATAGTAGGCATGGTTTCCTCCAAAGTTTCACTGCCTGCCCAGGACGGACAGGCAGCGCATGAATGCCGTAGAGCGGCAACACATACAATGCGCGGACGCGCTTGTCAAGCCCTGGCCGCGCGTATCCGTGCAGGGAAAGGTCTTGACAAAAAATTCGATATCGAACTAAAAAAAGCCATGCGGTACCGAGCCATCTTTTTCTATGCGAGCCGCCTGCGCGACGAAGGCAACAGGCTCATCATCGGCGCGCTCAAGGAAGCGGGACTCACGGACATCGCCCCCAGCCACGGGGATATACTGGCCCACCTGCTGGCCGGGGGGCCCTGCCATATGGGCGTGCTGGCCCGGCGCATCCGCCGGACCCGGTCCACCATGACGGCCCTGGTCGAGAAGCTGGAGCGCGCCGGTTATGTGGAGCGTCGCCCCGATCCCGCTGATGCGCGCGGGGTGCTTGTCTGTCTGACAGACCGGGGCAAGGCCCTGGCCCCGGTGATGGATGGTGTCTCCCGTGCTCTGGAAGCGCTGGTGGCCAGTCGTCTTTCGGCGGAGGAGGCCGACGCGCTGGAACGTCTGCTGTCCCGCTGCGTCGGGGAGTAGGCTCTCTCCGCCCCGCTGGCCGAAGTGCCCGGGGCTGTCCCGCTGCGTCGGGAGCTGTCTTTTGTTCGCGTGCCGTCTGCCCCGCCTGGGCGCGGGATGGATCGGGATGCCGTTTTAGTTCGATATCAAACAAAAAACACGCAAAAAGGAGCGTATCATGTCCCACTACACCCTGGCACATCTGGAAGAGGCCCCGCGCAATGAACTGCACGATCTGCTGCATCTCACCGCCGCAGAGATCTCGCGCAACACCCTGCCGGCAGGGGTCTCCGTGCCCTTCGTGCACCGGCACCGGAAGAACGAGGAGATCTATCTGGTGCTCGACGGCCGGGGCACGCTGTACATCGACGGCGAAGAACTGCCCCTGAGGGCCGGGGACTGTTTCCGTATCGATCCCGCGGGGGCGCGCTGCCTGCGGGCCGCCGATGACAGCCCGCTTTCCTTCATCTGCGTGCAGGCCCGGGCCGGCAGCCTGGAAGGCTTCACCGGGACGGATGGCCTGCCTGTCCCGGAGGAGGAAGGAAAGCCCGGCTGGCTGTAGCCGCATGCCCGGTACAGGAGATGCCCGGCCCCTGAGCGGGGCCGGACATCCTGCGAGGAGGAACGTCCGCCGGTGTCCTGCCGGCGGGCGGGGTGTGTCGTCGGCGGGTTACAGCTTTTTCACTTCCACGTACCAGGCCGCGGCCTGTTCCAGCAGATGGCTGCTGCGGCCGGCCAGCATCTGGGCATCGCGCAGGTAGCCTTCCTGGAGCATGCAGGCGTCGAAGAGGTTCTCCACCATGCCGGCCAGGGTCTTGTCCTGGGGATCGGCCTTGAACATCTTGAGCAGGCTGCGCAGCAGCACGTGGTCGCGGTTGACTTCCAGCACCTTGACGGGCAGGGAGTCGTCCTTCTGCATGGCGCGCATGAGTTTTTCCATGGACGAGGTCATGCCGTCGGGCGAGACCAGCACGGCCGGGCTGTCGGCCAGGCGGTGGGAGACGCGCACGTCGGCCACGCGTTCGCCCAGGATCTCCTTGATGCGTTCCAGCAGCTTGTCGAAGCTGGCGTTGTCGTCGTCGGAAAGGGGCGCGGCGGCGGGCTTTTCGCTGTCGGCCTTGTCGGCGAAGGCGTCCAGGGCGTCATCGGCGGCGTTCTCGATGGCCTTGAATTCCCAGTCCTTGTACTTGCCCATGCCTTCCATGACGAACTCGTCCACGGGCTCGTAGAGGAAGAGCACTTCGATGCCCTTGCGGGTGAAGCGTTCCAGGTGCGGGCTCAGGCGGGCGGCCTCACGGTTGGGCGCGGAGACGTACCAGAAGGTCTTCTGGCCTTCGGGAGCGCGGGACATGTATTCGTCCAGGCTGGAGAGGGCTTCGCCGTCGTCCAGGGCCGAGGTGTTGAAGCGCAGCAGACCGGCGATGCGTTCGCGGTTGGCGAAGTCCTGGTAGGAGAGCTTGAAGATGCGGCCGTGCAGGCGCCAGAAGGCGGCGTACTTCCCGGCATCCTTGGCGGCCAGCTTTTCCAGGTGGCTCAGGGTCTGCTTGATGATGGTCTGATTTATCTTGCGCAGGACCACATTTTCCTGAAGGGTCTCGCGGGAGATGTTGAGGGGCAGGTCCTCGGTGTCCACCACGCCCTTGAGGAAGGCCAGCCAGTCGGGGATCAGTTCCTTGTTGCGGTGCTGGATGAGCACGCGGCTGGCGTAGAGATCCAGGCCCCAGAAATCACGGTCGAGGCCGAAGAGGTCCTGACGCGCGTCGGGGATATAGAGCAGGGCATTGAACTGCACGGGCGCGTCCACGGAGATGTGCAGCACGTCCAGCGGCGCCTTGCTGTCATAGGTCAGGGCCTGGTAGAAGGCATCGTACTGTTCCTTGGTGACGGAGGACTTGGGCTCGCGCCACAGGGCGGGCTGGGTGTTGACCTGCTCGCCGTCCACCAGCACGGGGAAGGGCACGAAGGCCGAATGCTTGCGGATGACGGATTCCACGCGGAACTTTTCGAGGAACTCCGCAGCGTCTTCCTTGAGGTGGGCCACGATGCGCGTGCCGCGCTGCGGGGCGTCGTCACCGGCGGGGGCCACGGTGTAGGTGCCCAGGCCGTCGCTGGTCCAGGTGGCGGCGCTGTCGTCATCGCCGAAGGCCGGGCGCGAGGTCACGTCCACCTTTTCGGCCACCATGAACACGGAATAGAAGCCCACGCCGAAGCGGCCGATGATGTTGGCGGCATCGGCTTTTTCGCCGTCGGCCTTGGCTTCCTCGGCAGCCAGCTGGGCGCGGAAGGCCTCGGTGCCGGATTTGGCGATGGTGCCCAGGTTCTCGGCCAGTTCGGTGGCGGTCATGCCCAGGCCGGTGTCCTCGATGGTCAGGGTCTTGGCGTCCTTGTCGAGGCTGATGCGGATCTCCAGCGGCAGGTCGTCATGGCGCGGGGTCTCGCCCCGGTTGCTGCGGAAGCGCAGTTTGTCCAGGGCGTCGGAAGCGTTGGAGATGAGCTCGCGGAGAAAGATCTCGCGATTGGTATACAGAGAATTGGTGAGAATGCTCAGCACTTTGCGCACTTCGGCGCGAAATTCACAGGATTGAGCCGTATTTTCCGGCATGATGACAACCTCCATGGATACTTGCTGGGGAATAAGTAATCTTTCCCAATCAGCCGTCAAGGCCTTGCAGGGCCTAAACTTTGTCTTGCTTTTCGCTAAGGATAACGGTATGCAGATCGCTCCATAAGGAGGACGATCTATGGATGATGTCATTCTGCTTTCGCGGCTACAGTTCGCCGTGGCCGTCTTTTTCCACTTCATCTTCGTGCCGCTGACGCTGGGCCTGTCCCTGCTCATCGCGCTGATGGAGACCCGCTATGTGCGCACCGGGGATGAGGTCTGGCGCAAGCATGCCAAGTTCTGGGGCAAACTTTTCATCATCAACTTCACCCTGGGCGTGGTGACGGGCATCACCCTGGAATTCCAGTTCGGGACCAACTGGGCCCGGTATTCGGAATACGTGGGCGACATCTTCGGCTCCCTGCTGGCCATCGAAGCCACTGTGGCCTTCTTCCTGGAGTCCACGTTCCTGGCTGTCTGGCATTTCGGCTGGCATCGCGTGGGCAAGAAGACCCATCTGCTGGCCATCTGGCTGGTGGTGCTGGCCGGCAACCTGTCCGCCCTGTGGATCATCCTGGCCAACGGCTTCATGCAGAACCCGCTGGGCTATGTGATCCAGAACGGCCGCGCCGAACTGGCCGACTTCATGGCCGTGGTCACCAACCCCTACGCCTGGGGCATGTACGCCCACACCCTGCTCTCCGCCTGGACGCTGTCCTGCTTCTTCGTGCTGGGCGTGTCTTCCTGGCACCTGCTGCGCAAGAGCAACGTGGAATTCTTCCGCCGCTCCTTCCGCATGACCGCTCCCATTTGTCTGGTGCTGGTGCTGGCTCTTGCCCTGAGCGGCGACATCCAGGGCAAGGTGGTGTCCGAACTGCAGCCCGCCAAGCTGGCCGCCATGGAATCCCACTGGGAGACCACCAAGAACGCTCCCTTCTACCTGGCCGTGGTGCCGGACGAAGCCAACGAGACCAACTCCGTGGAAGCCATCGGCATCCCCGGCCTGCTGAGCTGGATCTCCTACGGCGACGCCGATGCCGAAGTGAAGGGCCTCAAGGACTTCCCCAAGGAAGACCGTCCGCCGGTCACGCCCGTGTTCTGGGGCTTCCGCGCCATGATCTTCTTTGGGGTCATCTTCCTGGCCCTGGCCGCCTGGGCCACGCTGCAGCGTAACCGCGAGACCATCAACCCCACGCTCATGCGTGCCCTGGTGTGGTGCATCCCGCTGCCCTACATCAGCATCGCCATGGGCTGGCTGGTGGCGGAAATGGGCCGTCAGCCCTGGATCGTCTACGGTCTGATGCGCACCAGCGACGCCGTGTCGCCGGTGCCCGCCGAGCATGTGTCCACGTCGCTGCTGGCCTTCATCATCGTTTACAGCGTGCTGGGCCTTCTGGACATTTTCCTGCTGCGCAAGTACGCCATCAAGGGCCCGCAGGGGCAGGAGGACTAAGTCATGCTGGAAACCTTGCAAGTAATCTGGTTCATCCTGTGGGCGCTGCTCTGGGCCGTGTATTTCGTCCTGGACGGCTTCGACCTGGGCCTGGGCAGCCTGCTGCCCTTCATCGGCAGCAATGAGGAAGAACGCCGCATCATGTACAACGCTGCCGGTCCCTTCTGGGACGGCAACGAAGTGTGGCTGATCTCCGCCGGCGGCGTGACCTTCGCGGCCTTCCCCAAGGTCTATGCCGTGATGTTCAGCGCCCTGTACGCTCCCCTGCTGATCCTGCTGTTCGCCCTGATCTTCCGCGCCGTGTCCTTCGAGTTCCGCGGCAAGGTGGAAAGCGGCGTGTGGCGCGGCTTCTGGGATCTGGTCCACTTCCTGTCCAACCTGGTGCCCTCCCTGCTGCTGGGCGTGACCTTCGCCAACCTGTTCATGGGCATCCCCATCGACGGTGAAGGCGTGTTCCACGGCACGCTCATGGGCCTGGTCAACGGCTACGGCATCGCCGGCGCCATCTTCTTCCTGGTGATGTTCATGCTGCACGGTTCCCTGTGGCTGGCCATCAAGAGCCAGGGCGAACTGCAGACCCGCGCCGTGGCCAGCGCCACCCTGCTCTGGCCCGTGATGCTCATCCTGCTGGTGGCCTTCCTGGTGCTGACCTTCTTCAACACCGACCTGTTCAGCAACTACTGGAGCAATCCGCTGCTGCTCCTGCTGCCCGTGGTGGCCCTGGCCGGTCTGCTGGGCGTGCGCTGCATGCTGCGCCGCGGCCAGCTGTGGAAGGCCTGGATGTGCAGCGCCGTGTACATCATCGGTGTGACCTTCTTCGGCGTCATGGGCATGTTCCCGCGCATGCTCATCTCGTCCATCGATCCCACCGCCACCCTGACGGCCTTCAATGCCTCCTCGTCCGAGCTGACCCTCAAGATCATGCTGGGCGTGGCTCTGGTCATGGTGCCCATCGTGCTGCTGTACCAGTTCTGGGTCTACCGCCTGTTCTCCCACAGCCTGAGCGCTGAAGACCTGAAGGACGAGCACGCTTACTAGCAGCGACGATCCGTCCGCCTCATCGAGCCCGGCAGACAGGCATGCCCTGTCCGCCGGGCTTTTTTCATGCCCGCTGCCGGGATAGGCGGGTAACGGGTCGCCTTCGCGGCCGGGGAGGCCGCCTGCCGTCATGTGGCAACGAAAGCGGACTGTGCTGCGGAAGGGGCGGAAGACGGGCAGGAAAAGCGGAGGGCAAAGATGCCGTCTTGCCGTCAGGAGGACGGAGATTTGCTTTTGGCCTGTTTATCCGGGAAGATGGCGGGGCAGAGCGGAGGCCGTATGAAGACCAAGATAGATGCAACGGATGTGAGGATCGTCGAAGAACTCAGGAAGAACGCGCGCATCACCATGAAGGAACTGGGCGCGCGGGTCTTCCTCACCGGGCAGGCCGTCAGGAACAGGGTGGAACGGCTGGAGGACATGGGCATCCTCCAGCGCTACACCATCAACGTCAATTGCCCGGTCTTCGGCTACAAGGTCCATGCCGTCATCAGGGTGCAGCTCAGGCACGGCCCTGTAGAGGCCCTGAAGGCCTGCTGCCGCAAGGGGGGCAGGCGCACCATCCACTGTTACCGCACCACAGGCGACAACCTCTATTTCCTCGACATGTATTTTCTGGACATGGAGGCCCTGGATGCCTTTCTGGCCGAGGTGGAACCGCTGGGCAGCTACGAGCTGCATGTGGTCCTTCGGGAAGCGGAAGATCTGGCGGAATGAAGGCCCCCGCCGGAGGGGGAAGAGGAAGGAAGGCGTTCTGCCTGGGGACCGGCGGGGACCTGATTCGGGGAGGGCACAGGGCAGGGGCGCCGGGCGGAGCCGTGGCCCTGCCGGAGCGCAGGCACCGTGGCGGGACGGATCCCTCCTGCCTGCCAGGCTATGCGTCAGTCCGTCCGTCTGCGGGCCGTGCGGAGTTTTCCTGCCGTTAAAAATCGGCGCTCTGGCCGTCGTCGGGCATGAAGACGGCCTCCCGGATGCCGCGACGGCGCAGGGCCTGGTCCATGTCCTGCCGGGTCAGGGCCGCATGGGGCACGGTGTCCATATGGCTGACGATGATCCGCGCTTCCGGGCGGGTGGCGTGCAGGGCGGCCACGTCCGCGTCGTCCATGATCAGGCGGCCCTCGTCCAGCAGTTCGGCCGCGCAGGCATTGACCACGACCACATCGGGCCGGTAACGGCGCAGGCTTTCGGCCACACCGTCGAACCAGATGGTGTCACCGGCCACATAGAGCGTCTTTTCGTCAGGATGCCGGAAGACCACGCCGCAGGACGGCCCGCAGGGGATGATGGTGCCGTGGCGTCCGGGCGTCTTGCTGAGGCGGATGTCCGCAAAGACGGTCTCCTCTCCCAGCACTTCCACCCGGGCGAAGCCGGAGCGCCGGAGCACGGCGGCATCCTCTTCGCTCTGCACGAACACGGGCACCGCCTTGTCCAGCGGCGCGCCCACGCTACCGTCGGCGGCCATGTCGATATGGTCGGGATGCACATGGGTCACGATATAGGCATCCACACCGGCCAGGATGTCGGCCACCGGCATGGGCAGGTCGCACAGGGGCAGGGGCAGGTCCAGCCGTTCGGGGCGGCAGCGGAACATGGGATAGTCGCGGAACGTCCCCATGCTGCCCCTGGGCGCCAGCCAGGGGTCGGTGAGGAAGGTCTTGCCGGCGTAGCGGATGCGGACCATGGCGTTGCGGATCTGCTGTATCTTCATCTGGGTCACCTCTCTGGGATGTTGTTGCGGAGTCCCGGTATCCGGAGGGAAAGGTATCAGGGGCGCCGGGGCCGGGCCAGAAGCCGGGCCAAGAAATGCGTGCCGTTTTCTTGAAAAAATCAAGTGGCGCGGCGCGAACGCCACGAGGCGCACGTTTGATGGGCTTCCCTTTCTTGCAAGGCACTGCTGGGGCCTTCCGTGCCGGAGCTGTGTGCCCAGGCGGGACATATGTCGACTTATCCATGTCTTATTTCTATGGTGAAACATTCGATATAGGTATTTGTCATGGATAGGAGCTGCGGCTACACAGAAAAGAACGCCGGCAGGCACGTTCCTGCCGGACAACTTCAAGCCGGAGCGACATGATGAGCATGTGCAAAACACTGACGGCAACGATCCTGGCAGGCACGATGCTGTTTGCCGGATCTGCGGCCGCAGCGGACAAGGCCCCCTCTGGCACGGCTTCTTCCAAGGATGGTAAGGCTATGGAACTGGTACAGGAATGGGACAAGGTCTTTCCCAGGAGCGACAAAGTGGAACACCGCAAGGTGACCTTCCGCACCCGTTACGGCACTGTCCTGGCGGGCGATCTGTACGTGCCCCGGGATGCCAGGGGCAAGCTGGCGGCCCTGGCCGTGAGCGGCCCCTTTGGCGCGGTGAAGGAACAGGCGTCCGGGCTCTATGCCCAGACCATGGCCGAACGCGGCTTCCTGACGCTGGCCTTCGACCCCTCCTATACGGGCGAGAGCAGCGGCGAGCCGCGTCATGTGGCCTCGCCGGACATCAATACCGAAGACTTCAGCGCCGCGGTGGACTTCCTCACCACGCTGGATGCGGTGGATGCGGAGCGCATCGGCATCATCGGCATCTGCGGTTTTGGCGGCATGGGCCTGAACGCCGCCATGGATACCCGCATCAAGGCCACTGTGGCCGTCACCATGTACGACATGAGCCGCGTCACGGCCAACGGCTATTTTGACGCCATGGATGCCGAGGCCCGCTACGCGCTGCGCCAGCAGCTGAACGCACAGCGCACCCGGGACGCACGTTCCGGCAGCGTCGCACCGTCCGCCGCAGGCCTGCCCGAGGCCCTGACGGGCGACGAGCCGCAGTTCGTCAAGGATTACTTCGACTATTACAAGACCAGGCGCGGCTTCCATCCCCGTTCCATTAACTCCAATGGTGCCTGGAACGCCACCTCGGCCCTGTCCTTCCTGAACATGCCGTTGCTGGCCTATGCGGGCGAGATCCGCAGCGCGGTCCTGCTGGTCCACGGGGAAAAGGCCCATTCCCGCTACTTCAGCGAGGATGCCTTCAAGAAGCTCAGCGGTAACAACAAGGAACTGATGATCGTGCCCCGGGCCTCGCATACGGACCTGTACGACCGGGTGGACATCATCCCCTTCGACAGGATCGAGGCGTTTTTCAACGCCAACCTCTGATACCTCTCTCCCTTCCTTGCTGCATGATGCGGAGCCCCGCTGCCGGGGCTTCGCTTTTTTTGTCCCTGCCGGCGGACGCTGGCCCCGCAGCACGACCCCCCGGCCGGGATGGGCCAGATTGCCGGGCCGTCGCCGGTACGGCTTTCGCCGGGGCGTCTTGCCGGACCATGCGCTCCGGTTTCGCCAGGGCCGCCGGGAGGCGGACAGATTGAAAAGTCCAAGCCCCTGGGGGATAATGGCATATGGCTTCCCCTCATCTCGGCCAGGGAGGGTATGGACTTTTGCTTCCCCTCCGGCAGGGCAAGGCGCTCTGCCCGGAGGCGTATGGTGCGCGGGGCCGCTCCGTTACCATGCCGCGATTGCTCTCTGGCACTCTTTTTGCTGATTCACTGGTGTAGCCTGTCCGTTGCCAACGCTGTCGGCAGTACCGCCAACATCAGGAACAGGCCGAAAATATCCCCTGAACTTCTTTAGACCTCTGCACGGAAGGAGGCATCATGATAAGCCGCGAGACCGCCAACACGCTTCTGGAAGAATTTTCCCGCCAGCAGGAGATCGAGCCTTTGCAGCTCGATGACGCCAATTATTGCGCCCTGGCTTCGGCCGACGACCATGTGGTGCATCTGCGTTTCGATGAAGGGCAGGGCACGTTCATCGCCTTCGGCAGCATAGGTACGCTTTCCGAGGATGAGGAAGTGGCCCTGCGGGAACTGCGGGCCCTGCTCACCGCCAACCTCATGTGGCAGGATACCCAGGGCGCCACCATCACCCTGGCCCCGGAGAGCGACACCGTGCTGTTGCAGCAGATGTGGCTGCCCGAACAGGCCACGGCGGACAAACTGGATGCCTTCCTGCAATCCTTCGCCCTGTCGCTGGACTTCTGGACGCAGCGTTGCGCGACCCTGGGCGACACCGTGATGGAGAGCGAGCAGCCCTTTTATGTGAAGGTCTAGGAGGGGAGCCATGCCTATCGATTCCATAGCCGGCCTGCGCCACCTGAGTCAGGCCCAGGGCAGTTTCGTCCGCCTCGACCAGAGCACGGACAAGCTCCAGACGACGACCGCCAAGGCCCGTTTCTGGCAGTTGTCGCAACGCAGCCAGGAAAAGGCCGGGAACAGGGCCGCGGCCGAGCGCGTGCGCGACAGCGTCTGCGCCTACTGCGGCAAGGCCGAGGGCACACGTTTGTTCAACCAGTACATCGGCAAAAAGTCCCTGGAGGGCAAGGCCTTCACCGGCGGTAACCTGTCCAGGCTCCTGGATGCGGCGGCGGAGCGCAACCTGGCCTGCCTGGGGCGCGGCATGGTGGCCACGGGGCGACGGGCCCTCCGGCCGGAGCTTATGGCGGAGCTGGGCCGGGCCGGTGTGGATCCCGATTATTTCGTCAGCCTGGTGAGCCAGGGCGTGCGTCTGGTGGGGAACGATTTCTGGGGGCAGCAGTCCGTTGCCGAGGGCGAGCGGGAGCTTGCCTCGGTCTCCTGGGCGGTGGACGCCATGCGCAGGGATCTGGACACCTTCCAGGCGGGGCTGCCCGCAGGCGCGGAGGGCGTGGCCGGGGTGCTCCATTGTCTGGAAGGGCTCAAGGCACAGCTGGATACCAAGCGGGACATCATGGCCGCCCAGAAGGAGCAGAGCCCCTTCACGGCCGGGAACGTGCGTCTTGCCTTTCAGCAGACCTATGCCGCCTACGAACGGGTCATAGGGGAACATGTACGCCGGACGGGTGTGGAGCTGGGGACCCTGGATCCCGCTTCGGACAAGGGCATGCGCCTTGCGGAACGGGCCCGGGATCTCAGCAGGCTGATGGCGGCCATGCAGGACAAGATGACCGATCCGCCCGAGCTGCGTGGCCTGGCCGACGGGGAACGCGTCCCCGATGCGGTGATGAAGTCCTTCAATGAGCTCCCCGGAGAGCTGGGCAAGGAACTGCACCGGCTGCTGCCCGACCTGTCGGCGGGGAAGCTGGCCAGGGAGATCAAGGAGGCCCATATCCAGGTGCTCAACGAACAGGGCTGGGGCGTCATCCGCCGCGATCTGCAATATCTGGGACGCGGGGGCGCTGGAGTGACGGCCACGTCCACCATCACGCCCGCCTGCCATATCGGTGCGGGCGCACAGCCCGGCCCCATCGGCCGGAGCATGGCCCGGCACGGCATCAATGGCGTCTCCTGCGAGGACAGGGGCCAGCCCAACCATGCCTTGAACCTGGCCCGCACGGAGATCGCCGTGGGCGGCAACACCCTGTTCCGGGGCCTCCGGCACGGTATCAACAGCGCCTATTCCATCAAGAATCCCGCGGCCAGAAGGGCGGCCAACGCCACCCGCGCCACGGAGATCTTCACGGCGGCCCTGCAAAGCTCCCCGAAGCTGGCGGACGTCCAGCGCAGGCTGGCGGTGAACCCCGATGCCGTCATCGACCTGCCTTTGCTTTCCACCAGTCTGGTCACGCCCGATGTGCCGCGCGAGATCTTCGGCACGTCGGAAAAGACCTATCTGGCCGAGCAATGCGCCTCGTGGAAGGATGCCTGCGGGCCTGACGGCACCTGCACGGTGAACGTGGTCCTGCCTGACGGGCAGGAAAGGGCGGTCAAGGTCAGGCCGCAGGTGCTCACCTTCAATTTCGGCGTGAACACCGGCGCGCAGGGCGGGCTCCAGGGCCTGATCGGCGGCTGGGGCACGTCCGACCGGTACAACAGGGAAGCCATGGCCCTGCTTTTCGGGGACGACATGCTCGGCGGGATGGTGGAGACCTATCTTGCGCGGTCGGACATCTCCGTCCGGGACAGGCAGAACATACAGGCCCTGCGCTACGAGATCCACGCCCTCTGGGCCGCCGGAGGCTACAGGATGAGCGGGGCCGACCCCTATCGCCTGCCTGCGCGTCTGGCCATGCTGGGGCACATCATGGGCATGATGCCGCTGTTCAACTGCAAGAGCGGCAAGGACCGCACCGGGCAGATGGACGTGGCCTGCAAGACCCTGGCCCTGCAGATGCACGAGAACGGCGGCCTGCTGCCGCCCTTTAATGCCCCGCGCAGCTCCATGGACCAGCAGATCTTCCAGCAGGTGGCCCTCAACGGCGGCAATCTGGAGATGCAGCGCCTGAACACCGGTCTGGCGGGCTTCAAGACCAAGGGCGTGGCCGGTCTCGATGCCCTGTTCACGGACGAGGCCAGGGAGATCCACCGGGGCCTCAGCAGCTATGTGAAGGCATAAGGCGTCAGCGCGGCCGGTCTTTTTCGGCAGAGCTCCCTCTATGAACAGAGGATAATGCTCGAGGCTTGGCTCGAATACCCCT
>ENA-UEQL01001180-UEQL01001180.1-human-gut-metagenome-genome-assembly--contig:-NODE-1180-length-18494-cov-52.884835_pt1 | contig 18494 bp, 19 predicted proteins | sample MGYA00242905_ERZ507926 | MGnify/ENA primary metagenome ERZ507926 (study PRJEB26167, sample SAMN06115531) | human gut metagenome | host: Homo sapiens | place: China:Henan | collected 2015-09-09...
TGCAAGCATCAGATCTGGACCGATGCAAACTGCCAGGCTCCCAAGACCTGCCGCGGCTGCGGAAAGACCGAAGGGGAGATCAACCCCGCCAATCATGCAAAGGAGCCGACCTGGGAAATCACCGATGAAAAGCACAAGGGTACCTATCCCTGCTGCAATACCGTGGTAGAGGGTGCGCACGATTGGGTCAACCTGGACATCGCGGTCGAGCCGACCTGCACCACCCCCGGCAAATCCTCCCGCAAGTGTAAGGTCTGCGAAAAGACGGTTGACACCGCGGAAATTCCCGCACTGGGACACGATTTCGCGGCGGAATATACGGTCGATCAGGCGCCCGACTGTACGAACAAGGGCTCCGAGTCCCGCCACTGCACACGCTGTGACGCCACCACCGATGCCCGCGAGATTGCGGCGCTGGGTCACGATTTTGCCGAAGAGTTCACCAAAGATTCCGCTGCGGACTGCACGCATGACGGCATGGAATCCCGCCACTGCAAACGCTGCAGCGAAGTGACCGATTCGAGAAAATATGAGGATGCGCTGGGGCATGACCTGACCGACTGGACCATGGTGAAGCCTGCAACCTGCGCGGAGCCCGGCTCGAGGCACAAGACCTGCAAGCGCTGCTGGGCAGAGGTGGAGCTGGAGGAAGTCACCGTCCCGCACACCGCCGGCGAATGGGTGATCGATCAGGAGGCAGCGGTCGGCGTTGCCGGCAAGCGTCACCACGTCTGCACGGTCTGCGGCGCAGTCTTTGACGAGGAGACCATCCCCGCACTGGAAAAGAAGGGGTGCCTGGGAAGCCTTGGAACCTTCTCTGTTGCCGGAATGCTTCTCCTGCCTGCCGGTATCATGCTCGGCAGAAAGCGGAAGCGGAAACAGTAAATCCATATCCCCCGACTGCCGCCCGGCACCCACGCCGGCGGCGCCGGGGGATCCGGCGTGTAAATGAAAGCATCCCGTCCACATCGGGACGTTTTGCTGATCCTCTATGTCAAGGAGCCACTATCCCATGAACAACACCATCTACACCCCGCTTCGGCAAGGGGGGAAAACTCTGCTGATCGATACGGACATCGGTCCCGACTGTGACGATGCCGGGGCACTGGCGGTCGCCGCCGGAATGGCGAAACGCTACCGCGTCCCCGTTGGCGCGGTGGTCAGCTGTACCTCCTCCCCCTACGGTGCACCGTGCGCCGAGGCGATCTGCCGCTACTGCGGGCTGGAGGTCGGCACGTTTGCCGAAAACAAACAGCCGGGACTGCTGACCCGCGCGCACAATATGCGCTATAACCGCGAAATTGCCGCGCGATTCGGCGACAAAAAGAGCTACCCGGACGCAGTCACCGCCTATCGCCGCACCCTTGCCGCATTGCCGGACGGCGGCGCGGTGGTGGTTGCAATCGGTCCCTTTGCCACGCTGGCACAGCTGATGCGCAGTGAGCCGGACGCCGTCTCCCCGCTGTGCGGCAGCGAGCTGTTCGCAAAAAAAGTCAGCGCGGCAGTCGTGATGGCGTCGAAATTTCCGCAGGGGCGGGAGTACAACATCATCTGCGACCCCGTGTCCGCCATCGGATTTTTCGATGCCTGCACCGTTCCGCTTTTCTTTGCCGATTTCGACACGGGCTTTTCGGTGCGAAGCGGATTTGCCCCCACCAATGCCGACCCGACCGACAACCCCGTGCGCCTTGCCTATGCGCGCTACTGCCCCGCCGTGTTCGGCACCGAGGAGCTGATGAACGCAAGCTACGACCTTGTGGCAATGCACTTTGCGTTTGAAGGGGAGTCGGATACCTTCGGCATTTCCGAGCCGTACCGCTTCACCGTGACCGACGAGGGCGAAAACAGCTTCACCCCCGACCCCGCGGGCAGGTGCTACCGGATTCTCAAGCGTGTACCGGACGAAACGCTCGGCGCGTACTACTGCAAACTGCTGTCAGGCACAGGAGGAACAGACCGTGGCAAGACGGATTTTTGAAGAAAAGCACTACACCGTGCGGGGACATATCCTGCCCCGCGATGCGTTCCACCCCATGGGACGGCGGAACCTGCGCCCGACCGCAGAGAACGCCGCGCGCCTGATTGCCGAGGCGGAGCAGTTCCTGACCGAGGCGCTCCCGCCCCTGTCGGCGACCGATTATGCCGCCTTCCGCCGCACCGGCGACCGCACGGTGTTTGACAAAAAATATCAGACACGGCGGAAAATGTGCCTGGCGCTCGCCCTTGCCGAGGCGCTGGAGGGGAAGGGACGCTTCACGGAGAAGCTGGCGGATGTCGTTTGGGCAATGCTGGAGGAGACCACCTGGGTGGTACCTGCGCATCTCTCCAATCCCGCCATCAATCGCGGGGAGCCGGATCGCCCGGTCCTGCCCTACGCATGGAAGGGGACGGCGGATTATATTGACCTTTATGCGGGCATCAGCGGCGCGGTGCTTGCCGTGACGCTGTATTTTGCGGGCGATGCACTGGATCGCTTTTCGCCTGAAATCCGAAAGCGGACCGCATACGAGCTGAACCGGCGCATTCTGACCCCGTTTCTGGACAGAAGCACCTGGATGGCATCCGGCTGGCAGGGCTGGGACGGAATCCGCCCCGAAACGCAGGTTCCCGCCAACAACTGGGCGCCGTGGATCACCGGAAACATCCTGACCGTTGCCGCGTTCTGCGAGCCGGAAGCTGCACGGCGGGAGGAGATTGTCTCCGCCGCCATGCCGATTCTCGATAACTTCACCATGTGCTACGGCGCGGACGGTGCCTGCGAGGAGGGACCGAGCTACTGGGCAATGGCGCCCGGAAAGCTGTTCGCCGCCTGCGAGCTGCTGTACGATCTTTCCGACGGGTACATCGATCTGTTCGGCGACCCGCTGATCCGGCGGATGGGGGAGAGCGAGACGCTGGTTTCGGTCACCCGCAACCGGTTCCTGACCTACGCGGACGCGTTTGCGGGCATGAAAGCCAATGTGGGATTGCTTGCCCGTTACGGGGAACGCTGCCGGGTGCCGCAGATGCTATCCTTTGCCGCCGACCGGTTGGCGCACGGGGAGGACGGTGCGCTCCGGGACCTCTGGAGCTGTTGGGAGTCTCCCTACGACTGGCTTTGCGGGCTTGCACAGGAAATCCCGCAGGACGCGCCCGCTTATCAGCCGCCGAAGCGCGTCCTGCTGGAGAATTTTGAGCTGTTCATCGCGCGGGAGTTCGCCGATGAGGAGCGCGGGCTGTATCTCGCCGTCAAGGGCGGGCATAACGACACCAGCCACAACCACAACGATGTCGGTGCCGTATCGGTCTTTGCGGACGGTCAGCCGATTCTCCTGGATGCGGGCGCGGGAACTTATACCGCCAAAACCTTCGGTCCGGAGCGCTATACCGTCTGGAACACGCGTTCCGACTATCACAATCTGCCCACCGTCTGCGGTGCGGATCAGAAGCAGGGGCGGGAATACCGCGCAACCGGTTTTTGCGCCGGGGAGGATTTCTGCACGGTGGAGCTGCGCGATGCTTACGGTGCCGAAGCGGGAATTCGTTCCTTCCGCCGGACGGCTGCATTGCGGGGAGGGAAGATTACGCTGACGGTTGCCATGGAGCGCGCCGAAACCTACCATTGGTTTTCCGAGCCCAGCAAGGAACACCCCTTTGGCAGCAACAACTACCCCGGCAGCGCCATACGCTTCTACCTCAACAACGAATTTTTCCGGGGCATCCCGGAGGAAGATGCGGAAACGCTGCTGACTACCTGCCGCCCCTGCACAGATCACGGCGAAGCGAGCAGCACCTGCGACCTTGTGTGGCTGCTGTCCGCGGCTGAAGTGGGATTCAAGGGCAACGGCATTCCGTGCGAGGGAGACCCCTATCCGTGGTATGTGCAGGGCGACAGTGCCGAGCAGCGCAAAGCTGTGGACATGGACGGAGACGAAGCAGCATACTGGTTGCGCACCCCGAACACTGAGTACGGCTCCTGCGTGCACAGCGTGGACACGAGCGGCAGCCTTAACTACTACTATGCGAACTACAGCATTGGCGTGCTGGCGGCTTGCGTCATCGGCTCATTAGATTCATCCGTGTCGGTAGGCGCATCGGAACGGAGGGACGCACATGAATAAAGGGATTTTTATCGGCAACCTGACACGCGACCCGCAGCTTCGGAGCGTGAACACACCCAGCGGCGCGGCCAGCGTCTGCGACCTGTCCATCGCCATCAACGAGCGGCGCGGAACGCAAACCAAGACGACCTACGCGCAGGTAACGGTGTGGCGGGCGCAGGCGGAAAACTGTGCGCGGTATCTGTCCAAGGGCAAGAAAATCGCCGCATGGGGGGCGGTAGCCGCTGTGCCCTATCAGGGGCGGGACGGCGCCTGGCGGGCACAGCTGGAAATGCAAGCGGAAGAAGTCAAGTTTTTGAGCGGAAAGAGTGAAACGAGCGGCAGTGTGCCAGACGGTATGACGCAGGTGGAACCCGACGACAGCCCGTTCTGACAAGGTGAAAAACGCACACGTGGACGCTTTTGGAGGGTGAGAAGATGAAAGCCATTGAAATCCTGAACCGATGCAGGGCAGCGGACGCGGAAATCAGCCGCATCCGGCAGCGCATTGAACAGCGGAACAGCGCCCTGTACCGTATCACAGCCAGCCCCATGGATGCCAATGGCGGCAGCCGCGCCAGCGGAAATCACGATAAAATCGGGACGCTGGAGGCGGACATCGACACTTTGCAGCGGCAGATGCTGGCGCGCAAGCGGGCAAAGCAGGTGGAAATTGCCGCCGCGTGTGCGCTGCTGGATTATCTGGACGCGGCAAGCAGCGACGTTCTCTACCGCTTTTATGTGCTGGGCGAAACCGCCGCAGCCATCGCCGCCGCGTGTGGGTATCAAGCCGGGACGGTGCGGGCAAAAAAGGCCGAAGCGCTGAAGCTGCTGGCAGAGATGGACAGCGCGCAGATTGACGCAACGCTGCCGGGCTGGTATCTGCGCGGGGACAAGGACGGCAGCAACGGCAGCAACTTCAACAGCGCTGACCTGCCGAAATGGCAGGAACGGGACGCGCCGCCCGTGTGAATCCAAAGCGCCGCGCATGCACATACCAAAACATAACGCAACAGCAGATATACACACCGCTGCGCTTCAAATACATAGTGCTGCGGTAGATATATATTGACCTTCATTGACCTTCACTCAATAGACTACCAAAAGCGCTTGACCTGTGATATGATTAGAATGCAGCAAAGCAAGCGAGAGGACAGAGGCACAAAGCCGCTGCCCTCTTTTTCGTTCCCCGGAGGTGCAGCATGAAACACTACAAGCCCAGCGACCCATTCTATCACAGCGAAGCGTGGAAGAAAGCGCGAAAAGCCGCATTAGTGCGCGACGGCGGCATGTGCCAGGACTGCATGGCGCGATTCCGGGCAGGATACGGGAAGAAACCGCGCCGGGCGGACATGGTGCATCACATTCTTTCACGTGAGACCCGCCCAGACCTTGAACTGTGCTTGGAGAATCTTATCAGCCTGTGCAGCGAGTGCCATAATAAAAGACATCCAGAAAAAGGTGAGCAGGCCAAACAAGTCACAGCGGGAAAAACACGGATGCGGATTATCAAGATATAGGAGGCATGTGCAGAATGAATGCAGCCATGAAAGAGCAGCATTTCAGCCGGATTAACGACGAAAGGGCACGCCGGGTCTACGACTATCTTTGCGCAAGCTGCGAACTGCGCGAGGGCGGGCTGACGGATGCGGATCAAATGCTGGTATACGACTACGCCTATGCGGAGCAGGTGAAGCAGCAGCTTCAGGACGACATCAAGGCGCGGGGCATTGGACGCGAGTACACCAACGGGCGGCAGAAGTACTGGCAGGACAACAAGAGCGTGCCGCAGCTGCGGGCCTACTGCGATCAGCAGCGGAAAACCCTTGCGGAACTGCGGTTGACACCCACGAGCAGGAAGGCGGCGGCTTTAGACCTTGACGACGATTTCGCCACCTACTGAGCGCAGCCCCGACCTGTCCGGCGTACTGGCGCGGTGCTACGGCTATGCGCGGGACGCAACAGCGGGGCGCATTGTAGTTGGCGAAAAGGTTCGTCTGGCCTGCCGCCGTTTTCTGGACGAACTTGAAAAGCAGAACAACCCGGATTACCCGTGGCGCTTCGATGAAGCCCTTGCCGCACGGCCCGTGGGCTTCATGGAGCGCTTTTTAGTACCCACCAAGGGCGACTACGACCGGCTGGAGCTGATGCCGTGGCAATGCTTCATTGAGTGCAACCTCTACGGCTGGGTAGACAAGCGGACAGGGCTGCGCAGATTCCGCGAAGCTCTGATTTTGGTTGGCACCGGCAACGGCAAAAGCACGCTGATGGCAGGCAACGCGACCTTTGGCGCTTGCAAGGATGGCGAACGCGGCGCGGACATTTACCTGCTGGCGAACAGCAAAGACCAAGCGGGCATCGTTTTCAACGAGTGTCTGGGGCAGATTCGCGCCAGCAAGCCGCTGGCAAAGCGCTTCCGCACACTGCGCGACGGCGTATACTATGACGCGATGAGCGCCAGCATCCGCCACCGCGCCAGCGACAGCAAGCGGCTGGACGGCTTGAACCCGCACATGGCTATTTTTGATGAAATCCACGAATTTCGAGACTACAAGCTCATCAACATCATCAAGCGCAAGAACGTGAAGCGCCGCCAGCCGCTCATCTTGTACATCACCACCATGGGGTATGTGACGGACGGGCCGCTGGCGGACTACTACGGGCTTTTTTCCGATGTGCTGATACCGGGCAAGATCAAGCCGGAGGTAGCCGACCGGCTTTTTTCGTATATCGCGGAGCTGGATGCCAGGGACGACATCGAGGACACCAGCTGCTGGGTAAAGGCGAACCCCGGTTTGGGCGTTGTGCTGCACATGCGCGACCTGCTGGACAGCTGGGAGCGGGCGAAGAAGGTGCCGCGAGAACGGGCGGACTTCATTTGCAAGCAGCTCAACATCATGGTGCAGGCGGACGACATGGCGTTTATATCGCCGGACGTGATGCCGCGAAATCTGGCAACCATCCCGGAGGAAAATCTGCTGGGGCGGCGCTGCTTCGGCGGCTTCGACCTATCCAGCCGGGAGGACTTCACCGCCGCCGCGCTGGAATTTCCGCTGGACGACGGGCGTTTTTATGTGCTGCTGCACAGCTGGGTGCCGCGCCGAAAGGTAGAAATGGATCAGGAGAAAATCGACTACTACGGGATGGCCATGCGGGGGCTGCTGACCATTGTCGAGGGCGAGTACATCAGCCAGGACGATGTTTATCAGTGGTTCTGCGCACAGGCGGAAAAGTACGAAATCACCGCCATCGGCTACGACCCGGCGAACGCGGTGAAACTGCGGCAGATGCTTGAAATGAAGGGCTTCAACTGCCAGATTGTCCGGCAGGGGCCGCTAACGCTCAACGACCCGATGAAGGACGTGAAGGAGCTGCTGCTGGGCGGGCGCATCGTCTCCAACGGCGACCCGATGCTGCGCTGGTACACCGAAAATGTGCGCATCAGTGCGCAGCGCCAGCACACCGACAAGGCGAACTGGATGCCGACGAAAAACAACCGCTATCGCAAAATCGACGGCTTCATGGCGTGGCTGGACGCGCACTGCATCCAGATGCAGCAGAATCCGGGCGGCGTTCCGGCAGCGCCGCCAGCGGTTTATTCCATCCGACTGGACAGCAGCCGGGCAAGGGGCAGAAGAATGAGAGGGGGCTATTAAGGCATGGGACTTTTCAGCCGTTTCCGCAACGAGAACAAGGCGAGGGACAAGCCCCGCGTGCGCGTGTTCGACCGCGGCAAGGTGACAAGCATCACGCGCCCGCGGGCAGACGTGACGCTGCAAGGGCATGAAGCCATCTATGCGGCGGTGACGCGCATTGCCAACACCGTGGCAAGCATCCCGGTGCACGTCTACAAGGGGCGGGAGCGGCAGGACACGCACCCGCTGGAAAAGCTGCTGAACCTATCGCCAAACCCCAGCATGAGCGCCTACATCTTCAAGCAAACGATGGAAGCCTTTCGCAACACGGAGGGCATGGCGTATGCGCTGATTATCCGGGACGGGCTGGGCGAAATCACGCGATTGGACGTACTTGACCCGACGCGGGTGCGCCCGCTGATTGAGAGGGACAGCCGGGAAATCTGGTATGACATCACGCTGGAGGGCAAGACGTACCCGATACCGGGCTATATGGTGCTGGCGCTGAAGCACATGAGTGCCAACGGCATCAGCGGCATCCGACCGCTGGACGTGCTGCGCGGCAGCCTGGACTACGATGCAGAAGTCAAGGAAATCAGCCTGAACCAGCTGGACGGCATCAACCACGGCGTGATACTGGAAGTGCCGGGGCAGGCGCTGGACGAAACGCGCAAGGCGCAAATCGTGGCTGATTTTCTGGATGCCTACGAAAGCAGCGGGCAGCGGGTGCTTGTGCTGGAAGGCGGCATCAAGGCGACGACCTTCAATCAATCGCCCGTAGACGCGCAGCTGATGGACGTGGAGCGCATCACGCGCAACCGCGTCGCCACGGTCTACAATCTGCCGCCGCACATGCTGGGCGATTACAGTGACACAAGTTTCAGCACGGCAGAGCAGCAAATGCAGGAGTTTTTGCAGCTGACCGTCATCCCCATTGTGCAGCAATGGGAGGACGAACTGAACCGCAAGCTGCTGAGCGACACGGACTACAAGGCGGGATACCGCTTCCGCTTCGACACGGACAGCCTGATCCGCGCCGACATGGTAGCGATGGCGAACAAGTACCAAATGGCGATCCGTGGCGGATGGATGCGGACGAACGAGGTGCGCGAGCGAGAAGGGTTGCCGCCCGATCCGAATGGGGACGAATTGATGTGCGCACGCGACATCATCCCGCTGCGCATCATGGTGGAGCACCCGGAACTGCTGCTGACGGGTTCCATCGCCCAAAGTGACGAAGGAGGGAACGCATGAGTACATTCTGGAACTTCACCCGTGACGATGCCACGGGCAACGGCACGATCCAGCTGGACGGCGAAATCGTGACGGAAAGCGACTGGTGGGGCAGCGGCGGGCAGGTGGTGGCGCGGAGCTTCCGCAACCGGCTGGCAACCTGCAAGGACATCACGGTCTACATCAATTCGCCGGGCGGCGACGTGTTTGCTGCTGCGGAGCTGTACACGGCGCTGCGGGAACACACGCAGGGCAAGGTGACGGTGAAGGTGACGGGCATCGCGGCAAGCGCGGCTTCGCTGGTGGCGATGGCCGGGGATGAAGTACTCATGTCGCCGGTGGCGTACATGATGATTCACAACCCGTGGAGCATGACGGCGGGCAACAGCGCCGACCACCGCAAGGAGGCCGACGTACTGGACGAAATCACCGAGGGGCTGCTGGCAGCCTACACCGCCAAAACCGGCAGGAGCCGGGACGAAATCGCCGCCATGCTGGACGCTGAAACCTACATGAGCGCGCAGAAATGCGTTGATTTGGGCTTTGCGGACGGCATCTTGTACCAAGAGGACGGCGACGGCGAAAAAGAGAAGCAGCCCGCCGCCAGCGTGATGATGCAAGGCAAGCAGCACGGCAGGGCCGCGGCGCTTGCACGGGTGCAGCCCAGCCTTGCCGAGCTGAACCGCCGGGCAGAAATCATTCGCCGGGCGAAGATCATCGGCGAAACCATTCGATAAGCCAAAAGCGACCACGTGGTCGTTTTTATTTTTCCCTGAAAAGAAAGAAGGAGGACAACGAACATGACTCTGGCTGAAATGATGAACGAAATCAATGCGCTGGGGCGCAACATCCGCGCCGCTGCCGACCGCCTGATGGCGGATGCTGCGGACAACACCCACGACATGCAGGACATCGAGCGCCAGCAGAACGCCCTGCGCGACATGAATAACCGCATGGCGGCGCTGCGGCTGGCGTACACCACGCAGGAGGACGCGGAGCGCGGCAATCTGACCGCGCCGCAGGGCAGCGGCAGCCCGGCGCAGGAGCGCAGCCTGCACGACATGCTGGCAAGCCGCGAATATGCCAACGCCTTCGCGCACGCGATTCGCACCGGCGCAAAGCCCGGACGCGACCTGTTTGCGGACAAGCACAAGGTGCTTTATGATGCGCTGACCATCGCGGGCGGCGACCCTGCGGGCGAGGATGGCGGCTTCCTTGTGCCGGAGGACATCGACCGCAGCATCCGCGAATACAGCCGCGCCCTTGACCCGCTGGAAGAGCTTTTCAACGTGGAAAGCACCACCACGAACAGCGGCTGGCGCGTGGTTGCCACCGACCCCACCAAGGGCATGACCAAGCTGACCGGCGAGGGCACAAACGTCACCGGCAGCGGCGAAGAACCGACCTTCAAAAAGGTAACGTACACGCTGGACACCTACGGCGATTGGCTTCAGGTATCCAATGAGCTGGCGAACGATGAGGTGGCGAACCTGTTCGCGTATATTTCCCGCTACTATGCGCGGAAATACACCATCACCAACAATGGCATTCTGAAGGCACAACTGGAGAAGCTGACCGCGGGCGCTGTGGCAAAAACGGACGACGCGCTGGCTGCCATCAAGAAGGTGCTGAACGTGGAGCTTGACCCCGCCATCAGCGTGCTTTCCACCATCATCGTCAATCAGGACGGGTTCAATTATCTGGACGCGCTGAAGGACGACAACGGCCGCCCGCTGCTGATGCCCGACCCGACCAATGCCACGGGCACGCTGCTGAAAGGCCGCCGGGTGAAGGTGCTGTCCAACGCCGTGATGCCGACCCGCACGGTATCCACCACCGGCGCGACCAAGGGCGACTACTACCCGATTTATATCGGCGATTTCACGCAGTACGCCACGCTGTTCCAGCGCCAGCCGCTGGAGCTGACCAGCACGGACATCGGCGGCACGGCCTTCCGCACCAACAGCATCGAAACGCGGTGCATTGCGCGCATGGGCGCGAGCGTATTCGACAGCGCCGCGGCGGTACGCAAGGAAATCTTTATTCCCGCGACCTGATAACAGGCGGCGGGCGGTGTGATGCGCTGCCCGCCGCGGAAAGGACAGGCGAATGGCAACAATCAGCACGGAGATGAGCCAGCAGACCACTGCGAACGTCTACAACGACAAGGGCAGCGAGCGGGTGCTGGCGGTATCCGCTACATGCAGCATCAGACCGGGGCGCGGGCTGAACATCAGCATCGACATCAGCGACAGCGACGCGCTGGAAGGTGTGAAAGAGGAAGCCGCGGCGGGGCTGGCTGCCTATCTGGGGCAGGAGCTGCAAAAGGCGGCAGGGCTGGGCATCCCGATCGCGCTGCCGACCGTACAAAGCGACTAAGGAGGTGCGCAGGTGCCGGACATGGACATGGTGCGGCGATTCGCCGGGTGCGACGACGACGCGGACAGCGCGGTGCTGGAAGCCTGCGTGAATGCCGCAGAGGCATGGTACGAAGCGGCAGGCGTTCCAAAGCCCAGCGCGCCGGATTCCCTCTATGATTTTTGGTTGGCGAATCTGGCGGCGTGGATGTACGACATGCGCGGCGCAGGCGGCGACAGCACGACGGTGCCGCCCTACATCGTCACCAGCGTGCATCAGCTGCGGCCGATAAAGGCAAGGGAGGCGGGCGCATGAAAGCGGGCGACCTGCGGCACAGGATCACGCTGCAACGCGCAGAAACCCACACGGACGAGCGCGGCAGGCGTATCACCGCGTGGCGGGACGTGGCGACGGTGATGGCAGCCATGGCGGACGTATCGCAAAAGAATCTGTACGTTGCGCAGGCATACCACGCCGAGGACATTCTGACCTTCACCATCCGCTACCGCCGGAGCATCCGGCAGGAGCAGCGGGACAGCTGGCGGGTGCTGCATCAGGGCATCCACTACGAAATCGTGCAGGTGAACGCGTTGAGCTATCAGGGCGATTACATGCGGCTGCAATGCCGAGCGATACAGGGCAAGGGAGTGTAAAGCATGGGAGCCTTTGCAGCGGGCGGCATTGCCGCCGAAATGGCGAAGTTTGAGAAGCTGGCGCGTGGGAGCGAAGCAAGCTGCAAGAAGGCCGTAAAGGCTGGCGGGCAGCTGCTGGCGGAGAAGCTGAGCGCCGCCGCGCCGGTCCGGACGGGCGCACTGGCGGCGAGTATCAAGGCCGGGGCGGTTAAGTACAGCGCAGCGGACGGCTACTATTGCGAGGTTGCGCCCACGGGCACGAACGCCGAGGGCGAGAACCTTGCGAAAATCGGTAATATTCTGGAATACGGGCGGAGCAACATGCCCGCCCGACCGTGGTTTGTGCCGACGGTGGACAGTGCTGTGGAAGAAGTGAACAGCACTATCCGCGAGACATTTCAGGCGGCGCAGGGGAAGGAATGAGCGGCATGGAGGATAAGCTGGAGATTTTTTTGATGACGGCGCTGCATTCCCTGCCCTGTCCGGTCAGCCAGCCGCCTGGCGGCGCGGAGAACGAAACCTATGTGACCTTCAACGAGGCGAGCGGCGCACCAACGGAGCACGCCAGCAACGCGCCAACGCGGACAAAGCATCTGGTGCAGCTGCACGCTTTCAGCCACCGGGAGGACGGCGCACACCGGCGTGCTTTTTTCGCCGCGCTGACACTGCTGGAAAAGGCAGGCGCACGGGTGCAGAGCTGGGGACCGGACGACTATGAGAAGGACACAGGCATCCACCACATGGCGGCAACCTTCGCCGTGTGGATGATGTGGAACGATGAAAAGGAGGACTAAGCACATGGAAGGATACTATACCGGCGTACTGGACATTTACTATGCCCTGATTACCAAGCCCGAAACGGCCACGACCAAGCCGGTCTATGCTGCGCCCGCAGTGATGGGTAAGACCATCGAAGTGACGATTGCGCCCAACTACAAGGAGGGCAGCGTCTACGCCAGCAACGTGGCGACGCGCAATGAAAAGCGCGTGGACAGCTACACGGTGAGCGTGAATGTGGACAAGCTGCCCTATGCGGTGCGCAAGGCGCTGCTGGGGCGCACGCAGGACAGCAAGGGCGTGCAGATTATCAAGGGCGGCCAGAAAGCGCCGGAAGTGGCCATCGGCTTCGCCATGACGCTGGACGACGGCAGCAAGGAGCTGTGGTGGATGTACAAGGGAACCTTTGCGGAACCCACCAGCACGGCGCACACGGACAGCAGCAGCACGACCTACCAGCACCCGACGATTGAGGGCAAGTTCGTCCGCCGGGAGTGCGACGACGCGCTGGCTGCGGTTGTGGACACGGCAGACAGCAGCGTGGCGGACAACGTTAAAACCGACTGGCTACAAAGCGTCTACGAAGAGGCAGTCTAAGCAAGCAACAAGGGCAGCGTTCAAGGTTGAGCGCTGCCCCATACTTTTCAGCATCGGAGGGGACAAAAATGGCAGAAGAAAAGCAGGTGCGCGGGCGCGACATTGCCGCGCCGCTGGACACGCTGGAAGTCAGCGGGAAGCAGTACAAGCTGGCATTCACGAACGAGACTTTCCGGCTGGCGGAGGACGTGTACGAATACCGCTATGGCAGGGCGAAGAACTTCGCGGAAATCGCCATGGACTTGACGCGCAGCAAGATCGGCGCAATCATGGCGATTCTGTACGGCGCGATTGTGGCAGCCGCGCCGGAAACGGAAATGACGTGGGAGGATTTCACGCGAGATTTCCGCATTACGGCAATTCCAGGCGTGGCGGATAAGCTGCTGGCGGGCGTAACGGACGCGCTGCCAGAGGCAGACAAGCAGGACGATGCAAACCCCTGAACCGCGCTGGGCAAGCGCCCCGGTATCCGTGGGAATGGCTATATTACCGGGCGCTGGCCTGCGGCATGGGCGCGGAAACCTTCTGGAAAAGCAGCCCGCGTGCCGTGCTGCTGATATATGATGTATACAGGGAAGCGCACGGCGGGAAGCCGAAAGCGCAGCAGCCGGTGAGGCTGAACAGGATACCGAGATAAAAATGAACCTGCATCTGTACGGCATGGCGCAGGATGGCGAAAGCGCACACGTGGACGCTTTTCAAGAAGAGTTGGAGAAATCCAGCTCTTTTTTCTTTATCGCTTAACTTAAAAACGGAGGGGAAAGTATGCCGGACGAGGGCATCCAAACAAAAGTCAGCGTTTTAGGCGACAAAGAGTACAAGGCCGCGCTGTCCGACATCACCCGGCAGCTGACTGTGCTGAACACGGACATGACTGCCAGCCAGAGCGCCTTCGCCGGGCAAGCGGACAGCATGGAGGCCGTGCGGAGCAAGCTGCAAAGCCTGCAAGCTATCTATGCCGCGCATCAGCAAAAGGTTGAGCTGATTGCCGCTCAGCTGGAAAAAGCGAAGCAGGAGTATGGCGAGAACTCCAAGCAAGCCGACAACCTGAAAATCGCGCTGAACCGGGCGACCACTGCCATGAACAAGGTGGGCAGTGAAATCAGCACGACGGAAAACGCACTGAACAACATGCAGAGCGCCAGCGAAACCGCAGAGGGCAGCATGGGCGACCTGACCGCCCAGACCGAGGAGCAAGCCAACGCCAGCGGCGAGTTGGCGGACGCTGCGGACAAGGCCGGGGATGCCGTCAAGGGCGAGGGCAGCGAAGCCGACGACGCGGAGAAGAAGAACAGCAAGCTAAAGGAAGCGCTCCAGAGCGCGGGCAGCGCCGCGGGCGGGGCGCTGGTGGCCGGATGCAAAGCGGCCGCGGCGGCAATGGCTGCCATGGGCGCAGCGGCGGCGGCTGCGCTGAAGGCATCCTTTGACATGGCGAAGGGCGCGGGCACCTATGCAGACGATGTGGCAACGCTGTCCGTGCAGACGGGGGTCAGCACCCAGCGGCTGCAAGAATGGAGCTACGCCAGCAATTTCATCGATACGTCCGTCGAGCGTGTCAGCGACAGCATGAAAGACCTGTCCAAGCACATGGCGGAAGGCTTCGCTGACAGCAGTGGCGCAGCATACCAGAATTTCGTTCAGCTGGGTGTGTCCATCAAGGACTTCGACGGCAACATGCGCGGCACGGAAGACGTATTCTGGGACGCTATCGACGCGCTGCACAACATGGAGGCGGGCGCTGAGCGCGATGCGCTGGCAATGCAGCTGTTTGGCGATAGCGCACGCGAACTGAACCCGTTGATTGAGGCTGGCAGCGCGGCATGGCGGGAAATGGGCAAAGAAGCGCAAGCCATGGGCACAGTTTTCAGTGATGAGAACATTGCCAAAATGGGCGCGTTTGACGACAGTATGCAGCGCTTCAGCGCCACGGGGACGGCGCTGAAAAACAGCATCGGGCTTGTGATGATCCCGGCGTTTCAGCCGCTGATCGAAACCGTCACCAGCGCCATGGGGCAAGTGGCGGTCGCCTTGCAGGACGGGCTGGAGCCGGACGAGCTGCCGGGCATTCTGAATGGGCTGCTGAACATGGTGAGCGGCGCGCTGGACGATGTGGCGGGGTTAATTGAGGAAGCGCTGCCCATTGTATCGGCGGCGGTGACGCAGGTGGCAGGCGCGCTGGCAGAGCGGCTGCCGGGGCTGCTGACAAAGCTGCTGCCCGCTGCCATGCAGCTGCTGAACAGCGTGGTGAGCGCCATTACCGCCAACATCGGGCCAATTACGGCATTAGCCTCTTCGCTTGTGCAGAGCCTTGCCAGCCTGCTGAGTGAGAACGCGGGCGCATTGGCAGACAGCGCGCTGACGCTGATGGATGGGCTGCTGGACGGCATTTTGGACGTACTGCCGGAGCTGCTGAGCGCGGGCATCACCATCGTGGTGAAGCTGGCGGCGGGGCTGATTAAGGGCATCCCGAAGCTGGTGGCGAAACTGCCGGAAGTCGTGCAGGCTATTTGGAGCGGGCTGACATCTACCGACTGGGGGCAGGTTGGCAGCGACATCCTGCAAGGTGTGCTGGACGGGCTGGCGGGCATCGGCGAGTTCATCCTCGACCTGCTGGGCATTCCGTCAGACAGCGGACTGGCGAGCGCATGGGCGAGCTTTTCCGGGGGTATCAAGGATGCCATCACGGGCGTTCTGAGCGGCATCGGCGGATTCCTGGGCAGTTTGCTCAACCCGCCCGACGAAGGCGAGCAGGGCAGTATCAGCGGGCTATGGAGCAGCTTCGCGGGCACGGTTGGCACTGCGATTCAAGGCGTACTGTCCAGCGTGACGGCATTTTTCAGCACGCTGTTCAACCCGCCAGCAGACGGCGAGCAGGCACAGCAGACGCAGGAATGGGGCAGCTTCGCAGAAACTGTGGTGGATACCATCGGCACAGCGCTGCAAGGCAGTGCGGAGCTTGTCAGCGGCATCTTTACTGGTGGCAAGGCCGCCATCGAAGCATTCCCATGGGAGGATACCGGCACGAAGCTGGGCACGCTGGCGGGCAAGATTGCCGGGTTTGCGCTGGACGGTCTCAGCGGCGTGTTTGACGCTGGCAGCGCTGCCATCAAGGCGTTCCCGTGGGAAGATACCGGCACGAAGCTGGGCACGCTGGCAGGGCAAGCGACGGCGATTCCGCTGGATGCGCTCAGCGGCGTATTTACGGCGGCGGATTCCGCCATTACCAGCATCGACTGGACCAAGTTGGGCGAGAGCGTCGGCATTCTGGTGGATGGGGTCACAGGCATCCAGCAGGACGCGCTCAGCGGTATTTTTACCGCCACCGAAGCAGCCATCCAGAGCATTAACTGGGCGGAGCTGGGCAATACGGTTGCGGACGGGTTGAGCCGTGCGTGGGGCATTGTATCGGGCATTGGCGACGTGGCGCTGGGGCTGGGTGAATCGGTCGTGGGCGCAGGCCAGCAGGGCGTTACAGCGCTGAAAGGCTGGATTGCCAGCTGGAACACCGGCGACGCGGAAAGCGCGGCGGAGGCCGCAGGCAAGCAGATCGTCACGGACTTCAACGCGGGCGTGACCGGCACAAAGGCCGACCTTGTTAAGACAGCGGACGAAGCAGCGCAAGCATTCCTGGACGCAATCAAAACGAAGTTAAGTTTTCAGGCGTTTCAGGGCATTGGACTGGACGCGATGGGCGGCATCGTGCATGGGTTCACCATGCTGGCGGCAGAGGCCGCCACGATGAGCGGAAACGCAGCGCAGGGGTTATGCGATGCCGTCACGGTGATTCTATCCGTGGATGCGGGAACAAGCACGGGCGGCGATTGGGCGGAAGCCATTGGCGCAGGGGTAAGCGCGAAGCAGGGGCAGCTTGTCAGCGGTGCGCAGGTATTCGCACGGGCGGGCGCAAAGGCTGCGGAAAGCGTGCTGAACACGGGCGCAGGCAGGACGACCGGCGCGGAGTATGCCAGCAGCATAGCGCAGGGCATCCAGAGCGGACGCGGCAGCGCCAGCAACGCCGCCAGCACGCTGGCGCGGGCGGTTGCGGCTGTCATCAATGGCATGAGCGGCTCCTTTGAGAGCGTGGGACGGAACATTGCCGAAGGCGTGGCGCGAGGCATCGAGCGCGGCAGCAGCCGCATTCGGGCGGCAGCAAAATCGGCGGCACAGACCGCCTATCGCGCAGCGTGTGACACGCTGGATATTCGCAGCCCCAGCCGTGTGATGGCGCAGGTGGGACAATTCTATTCGGAGGGCTTCGCGGGCGGCATTACGGACGGCATGGAGCGCGTGAGCCGGGCGGTGCAGCAGCTGAGCGCGGCAGCCATTGGCGAGAGCGCGCAGGGCGTACCGGCGCAGCCGGTGAGCGTCACCGGGCCGGTGATAGACTACGACGCGCTGGCAGAGGCGACGGTGCTGGCGATGCAGCGCGCAGGCGTTGGCGAAGCGGCGCTCTATGTCAACGGGCGCAAGATGAGCGACGAACTTGAGCCGGACGTGAGCCGGGCGACCTACAACCGGGCGGGGCGCAGCGCAAAGGGGCGCACCAGCCGGATGGTGCTGGCGTAAGGAGGGCGCGGCATGAAGCTGAACGAAAGCGGATTTACCTTTAACGGGCGGCATTGCCGCCGGGACATGGGGTGCTGGTGGATTGAGAAGGACGGGCACCAGATCAGCCCGGAGGTCCAGCGGAACGAGTACGAAATCGCGGGCGTATCGGGCAGCATCCTGATGGACGGCGCGACGCGGAAGGGGCTGACCTTTTCCGGGACGCTGGTGATGGCGCAGGAGCCAGCGACGCAGACCGAGGCGCAGGAGAAGCTGCGGGCGCTGATGGCGTGGCTGGACTGCGGACGGCAGCGGCTCATCATGGACTATGAGCCAGGGCGCTACTATTTGGCGCAGGTGGACAAAAGCACGATGTGGAGCCTGAAAAACTGGTTTGGGGGCGAGCTAAGCGTGACCTTCACCGCGCAGCCCTTCGCCTATGCGGTGGCGGCGCAGACCGGCACGACCATCACAGACGGGACGACGGGCGACGTGACGGTGCAGGTGGACACGTTTCACCCTGCGCCGCTGGTGCTGACCATCCAAAACACGGGCAGCGCACCGATTACCGGCATCAACGTCATGGGTGGAAAGGTGAAGCTGGACGGGATGAATCTGGCGGCGGGAAAGCAGCTGAC
>ENA-UEQL01001182-UEQL01001182.1-human-gut-metagenome-genome-assembly--contig:-NODE-1182-length-18468-cov-52.405416_pt1 | contig 18468 bp, 25 predicted proteins | sample MGYA00242905_ERZ507926 | MGnify/ENA primary metagenome ERZ507926 (study PRJEB26167, sample SAMN06115531) | human gut metagenome | host: Homo sapiens | place: China:Henan | collected 2015-09-09...
ACGGAAACATGAAGGATTACAGAAAGAAAAATCCTGATTATGAGTACACTTTAACATTTAATGAAAAGAGACATCAAATAAACATACACTTATGCAAGGATGGAGAAAGATACATTCCGCAAGTTAATGGAAAAACCATTGGTATTGATGTTAATTGTAAACATAACTTGTTCAGCTTATCAGATGAAACAACTTACGATTATGACAGAAAACTAGTTAATGATTTCTGCAAGATTTCGCTTGAAATAGATAAACTTAAAGCAAAGAATAAAGAATACAAAGTTGGCAAACGTAAACAGCAGAAACTTGGCACACTCAAATCTAAGATGATTAAGTCTGAACAGCAACTAATTGCTGATACGTGCAAGGCATTACAATCACAAGGTGTTGGACACATAGTTATGGAAGACCTTGATAATAGATTTGGTAAATGCTACGTTAAAGATAAGGACAATGAGGATATAAACTACAACAGAAAGGTTAAATTCCTTGGCTTAAGTAGTCTTAAGCAATAGGTTGAACATATTGCAAGGAAGTACGATATAGCTGTATCGACCGTACATGCGAGTTATACATCAAAAATGTGCCCTGTATGCGGTTGTATTGAAGATGAAAACCGTCCAAATCAAGAGACGTTTGAATGTATTGAGTGTGGGTATAAGGACAATGCGGATTTTAATGCTGCAAAAAATATAAGGAACAGAGTGCTTGTAACCGTGTTACGAGAATTGCTCTTAAAACAATTGGATAATGGTGCTTTTGAACCTAATAAGTTGAAACGTGAGAAGGTTAAAGAAGTATTGTTATCGTTTCGGAGAACCTTGCAAGAAACAGCAAGGAGTGAATGTATAGAAAGTAGATTGACTACTTTTGACTATGTTTAATTCTTCGGAAATATTGCAAAAATTTCAAAGGTATGACAGAGAAAGATTTTTATAAAATTACAGACTACATTGCTACTCTCATTAAAGGAAGTGAATTTGAGAACCATGTCTACTCAGTCGGTGGTTCTGTTCGTGACCTTTTAATGCGCAATCCAATTAAGGATATTGATTTGGTTATTGACTTGCCAGATGGCGGTATTAATCTAGCTAATTTCTTAAAAGATTCTGGTAAATGTCATAGCGTGGTTGTATATCCAACATATGGTACTGCCATGTTCCACTTGAATGAATTCCCAGAGGAAGAGATTGAGTGTGTTATGACAAGAGGAGAGAAATATCTTGATAAAGATAGTCGTAATCCAGTATGCGTATTCGATACATTAGAAGCTGATGCAGTTAGGCGTGATTTAACAATAAATGCACTTTATTATAATGTAACAACAAAAAATGTATATGACCCAACTGGTGGCGTTAATGATGTCATGCACCATAAGCCAGTTAGAACAACAAATGAAAATCCAGATGTCGTTTTCGATGATGACCCTTTGAGGATATTAAGGGTTGTTCGATTTGCAACAAGATATGATTTAGGTATTGAGGAAAAAACATATAGCTCAATGAAGAAATATGTTGATAGACTTGATATTATTTCAATTGAGAGAATACAGGCTGAATTCAATAAAATCCTCTTATCTAAAAATGCGGTTAAAGGCATAGAGACATTAATTGAACTTGGTGCAATGAAGTATATTGTGCCAGAGTTACTTGATACAATTGGCGTTGAACAGAATGAATACCATTTCGGTGATGTATTCCAACATACAATGGAATTAATTAAGCATTATCATAATGATTCAAGGTTTAAACCAGAATTGAAAATAATATTAGCGTTATTGTTACATGATATTGGTAAGGTAAAAACTAAGACTATTAAAGATGGTAAGATTCATTTTTACAAGCATGAGTTCATTGGCGCTAAAATGTCAGAGGAAATACTTAGGCGCTTAAAGTATGATAACAATACGATAAAGGAAGTTATATTCCTTATTCAATATCATATGCGAACTAAACCATTTGGCGATTATCTGGATGGAATGAGAGATAAGGTATTCAACAAGCTTGCTTATGAATGCGGTACTATTGAAAGATGGACTAATTTAGCAATAGTAAGTGAAATGGATAACTTAAGTCTCGCTGATAACCATGTAACTCATGGTCACTATGAAGCCATGATAAATAAGCTAGAAGCCGCTAAAAAGATGTTTGGGTACAAACTACCAATCAATGGTGAAGATGTTATGAGAGAGCTTAATTTGAAGCCAGGAGTGATTGTTAAGAACATTCTGGATAAGTTCATTAAGATGTCTTTCGTAAATCCAAATATTACTAGAGAAATTTGTTTAAAACAATTGCCATCTGTTTATAAGCAGATATTAAACAAATAGAAAAATTGTAAAAATCAAATAATGCTTATTTTCAAGAGACAAACTTAGAAGTTCCATTTAATATGTACACGAATTACAACGGATGTTGAAACTACTCAAGGAACGTGAAATAGTTGATAAAATTAAAATCAATTGAAATTAACATTTTTTAGCATTAAAAATTTGCATATCACAAAAAAATATTGTAATTTTGCACCAGAAATAAAAAATAAACATTTTAAATAAGTTATGGCTGAACACTAAGGTGTGGAAACCTAGATTTAATTAAAAAGGTAGAGTTTGTTCACGAACTCCAGCACCTTCTCTTTGGTCTAGGACTTAACTCAGAAATGGAGGTGTAGGTATGAGTGTAGCAACACAAGTAAATTATTATTGTCATTACTGCGGAAGAAAATGTTACCAATGCGGTTATTGGAATCATAGAGGACAATATTGTGAGATAATAACTCATCAAGACAGAAAAATTGGTGTTTAACATCCTTTTGGAATAAATAGATAGAATATGAGTGAAAATTTAATCACATCGTACAAGGCATTCGATAAGAATATGAAATGCCGTGGATTTCAGTACGAAGTAGGAAAAGAGTATGAAATGGACGGAGAAATCAAGTGTTGTAACCGAGGTTTCCACGCTTGCAAGTCTCCAATCGAAGTGTGGGACTACTACGACATGCTTAACTCTCGCTTTGCCGAGGTAGAGCAGTATGGCAAGATTGATAAAGAAGAAAAATCAACAAAGGTATGTTCTTCTCATATCAAAATTAAAGCAGAGTTGAAGCTGGCAGACATCATTAATGTCGGTGTTGAGTGGCTAAAAGATATTACCTCGCCATCAAAAATTAAGACGGATGGAGTGTTGAACGACAACGGAGACAGAAATAAGAAGATTGGTTCATCGGGAGATTATGCTAAGATTGGTTCATCTGGAGCCTATGCTAAGATTGGTTCATCGGGAGACTATGCTAAGATTGGTTCATCGGGCGGCTCTGCTCAGATTGGTTCATCTGGCTACTCTACTCAGATTGGTTCATCGGGAGACTATGCTAAGATTGGTTCATCGGGCGGCTCTTCTCAGATTGATAGCACTGGAGAAGATTCCGTTATTATGTGTGCTGGCGACAGTTCGAAAGCCAAAGCAAAGGCAGGCTCATGGATTACGTTAGCAGAATGGGAGTGGAGCGATGAAAAGAAACATTATGTTCCAGTGTGTGTTAAGACTGAATACGTTGATGGAGAGAATATCAAGGCTGATACTTGGTATCAACTTAAAAACAGAAAGTTTGTTGAAGTTAATGAGTAACTAACAATCCTCTCCTGTAAAAGGGAGAGGGTAAAATAAAGAAATATGAAAGAAGAAAAGAAAAAAAAATAATAGAAAATATAGCGTCTGCAATGCTACTTATAGGGGTATTTCTCTTTATAGCACCCTTACTCATCGTAGCATTTGAAGTGCATCTGTTAATAGGGTTGATTTTATTGGGGTCAGTACTCGCTATTGCCTCAATAATTACAATTAATATCTTACAAGGATGATAATGAGTAAAGATAAAGCAATAGTTCACATTAATAATGTTTCCAAGATGATTGGCTCAAAAAGAATAAAATTGAGTGAAGGTATTACAACATATAGAATAGTGAATATGTATCGTAAAAGCAAGGCTATTAAAGGCATACATTATGATTCTTGGAATGAGCCAATCTTTGCTTTTCGTGTAGATAAGAGACATTCATTGCTTTTTGGGCTTATCCATTATTGGGATTATGTCGCATATGTGGCAGGGTATCTTGATAAGAAATATATCATATTAGGATTTGATAACTTTGATGGTTGTATTTCTACCTTTACTCCAAGAGTATGTACGTATGTAAAAATATACAATTCGTACCGATTCGCAAAGTTGAAATATTTGGAAGTGATAAAACATCAGTAATATGGAAAAAGAAGAAAGATGTTGCGGTAACTGTCATTGGTTTGACAACGAAGACGCTTACGGCGTAGGATGGTGCAGCAATAACGAGCACGAATCATCTTGCGACCTAGTATGTGATGAACATGAATTTTAACTTTAAATATTAAAATAGAAAATAAAGAATTGACACTTAATGAGTATCAGCAGTTAGCTCTAGAGACTGCTATTTATCCTAATGGGCTATACCATGATTCAGAACTTGGCTTAATTAATAGAAATAATTAAGTGATTTTATAGTGTTATTTTAACACAAAATAACGGTATTTTTATAATATTTTATTCTACACCGCATATTATTATTTTTATCTTAATTCAATACATTTCAAATGGTAGAAATAACTATAAATCCCTTATAATACAAGGGATTTTGGGGCTTGAAGGATTTATAATAATATACTATAAATATCACCGAAAAACTGGTTTATTGTCGAAAAGAAAATAAAATTCAAAAATAATTTTGAAACCACCATAAAATGAGTAGGTTACGAGGCAAAAATTTTTAATTTTTTTTGCAAGAAGTCCACTTCCTTTAGGTGGGGGATGAATTGCAAAAATATTTATAATAAATTATTTTTCAAAAAAAACCTTATTTCCTTTGTTTTTACGTTTTTGATTAATATATATTAACTACATAAGCAACCAACGTATCAAACTGTAAACAGTGAAAAAGTCTTATAAATATAGAATCTATCCGAACAAAGAACAACAAGAAAAACTTTCTCAGTTCTTTGGATGTTCAAGAAAGATGTATAATCTACTCTTGGACTGGTGGGCTAGTGCCTATAAGGAATATAAGACAAAAGGTACAGCAATCGGTGCTTTGCCACAACCTACTTTCTATAAAAAACAAAAAGAGTACTCTTACCTTAAGGATTGCGATGCAGTTGCGCTTGCAACTGCAAGGATAAACCTTAACAGAGCCTTGGACAACTACTTCAAGTCAAAGAAAGGCAAACGTAAAGGAAAGAAAGTACAATTCCCTAAATTCAAGAAGAAAGGAAAGTGCACAGACTCTTATTGCACGTTCAACAATTCTGACTGCATCAAGGTCACTGACGGCTATATATCACTGCCGAAGTTAGGAAAGGTGAAGATTGTTCTTCACCGTCCATACGAAGGAACAATCAAGTCAGTGCATGTATTACGTACAAAGTCAATGCACTATTACGTGTCGCTAACTTGCGAGACTTCAGATGAATCCACTGTTACTAATGTGTCCCATATCAATAACCTTAATGTTGTTGGATTGGACATGTCCCTTTCTAAGTTTGTCGTTTCTTCGGACAAAGATGGCAATACGAAAACCAAGTATGTCAGGCTGTTCAGAAAGAACGAGAAGAGACTTGCTCGCCTTGGCAGAAAACTATCAAATAAACAGTTTATAGACAAAAGACCCTCTAACAACCGTCTTAAGGCTAGGTTAAGGTATGCCAAGCTTTCTGAGCACATTTCCAACCAAAGGAAGGACTTCTGTATCAAGGAGGCGGTTTACTATGCCACCCACTATGATGTTATAGTGTTGGAAGACTTGGACATGCAAAGCATGTCAAGGTCTCTTCATTTAGGCAAGTCAGTCAATGACTTGGGTTTTGGCGTGTTCAAGTCATGGCTTTCCCATGAGTGCAAGAAGCATGAAAGTATAATTATGTTTGCTGACAGGCATTTTGCCAGCAGCAAGACATGCTTTGAGTGCGGCGCAAAGAATGACCTATTGAAGTTGTCAGACAGAGAGTGGGTATGCCCTCACTGTGGAGCGGCTATAGATAGGGATTACAACGCTGCACTTAACTTGAGAGATTATTTTTACAGAGTAATATATAATACGGTAGGAACTACCGAAATTAAAGCTTGTGGAGAAACGTCCTCTACATTAAGGGAGACCTTAATGCAAGTTGTTTCTGTGAAGCAAGAAGCTCCTTCATTTAGGTGGGAGTAGTTCACTTAAAATGAAAGAAATATGAGCTGGAATTATTATATGGAGAAAGAAGGGCAAAGAAACCGAATTCTTTCTTTGTACTCCATGAGGCCCAAAGTGGTTGAATAGGGAATGTTGGAATTTTCCAAAAGGTCACATGGTTGGAACTGAAACGTCATTTGAAACTGCTATTCGTGAGTTCACAGAAGAAACATCTATTAAACCATCAACCGATGAACGAGATTATGTTTACCATGGATTGATTAAACAGAGAAAAGGAAAATCCGTTCATGTATATTCAAAAAATGGTCTGGCGAAAAACTTGGAGACAATTGTTATTCCAATACATTTGAATGGTCTGATGGAAAAGGATATCCAGAGATTGTGGAATATAAATGGATGACACTTCAGGAAGTGATTATCCGTGGTGGAGTTAAAACATACTATACATTATTTAATAGCATCGCAAATAAAAATGATATTGAGCGCAATGAAACTGGAGTTAACCCATCCATCAACGTACATTAATAACATGTTAAATAATTAAAGTACTTTCAACAATAGAGGCGTTTTTAGTTAAATAATATTAAATATATGCCAAATATTTGCATAGTATTATTTTATTTAGTAATTTTGCAACAAGAAAACGTGAACAATCACTAGTTGATTGATTTCGCATTTATGTAACAATATAATAAAACATATAACATGCCATACAAACATAGAGAGACTGGAGAATATTATGACGTAAGTAGTTATTCAAATTTTCATGGAAAAGTGAGCAAAAGTTTTAGGCCTTGGAATAAAAATCTTGAAATGATTGAATTTTCATTTGATTGGAGTATTGATAAAAATGATAAAACATTATTCCCAAATAGAACTCCAATTGAAAGAATTTGGGAAGCTAATAAAATAAATAACGCCCCATTGGAAAAGAAAATAAATGAGATATTTGAATTTGTAGAACTAAACCCAGTTGTTGATGTAATAGACAAATCTAAGTATGTCAAGGTCATTGTCGAAATGAACTGCCCATTATGTGGTTCTCCATTGAAACAGTATGATGGTATTCTCTTAAGTTCTCCATTGCAATATAAGCACAAATGTACAAACCCTGATTGCAATTATCACACGACAACAAGAAGATTTTATTCTGGGCAAGAACTATGGGCAACATCCAAAGAAGATGCATATAGAATAATCTCAGAAGGCAGTGAGAAAGAACAAGAAAAATTAGAAAAAAGAAAAAAAAATTAAAACATTAAATAAAATGGAAAACAAGGAAGTTAAAATGATTGATGGAGATAAGATAACTCCAAGTCAATATTTCAATCATCTCAAAAATGCAAAGAATGACATTACGACTGAAGCACTCAAGGAATCTTATTCTGTGTTCCTTAAGCTTGCCGAGAAATACACAAAGATTGGTCAGAAGGAGTCGTTGAAGAAGCTATGTTTCCTTGCAGACACACTCAAGAAGGAAGAAAAACTTATTGAACTTGGAATCACGACATACATCTATAAAGATACAATTGAAGACTATATTGAGAATGTCGCAGATAAGGCAGTCAAGATTGTCGAACTGTCGCGTTATATGCGTGAGATTCCAGATGAGCTTGTTGGAACAATTGAAAAGACAAAGGAATTGTTTGATGAATTCTATGTTATATTCACTGACTACACAGGAAAGGAAGAGAGGAAGATAGAAAAGGAACGAAGGGATAGAGACCCAATTCTTTTTGGTATATTCAAGAACAACAGGAACGTATCTGATAGATTCTATTTCCTTGGAGACTGGATTGATGAATACTGTGACCTCACACTTGACAAGATGATTGAACAATACAAAGAAAGCAAAGGTTATTCTCCGACATTTGAGACAAAGGTACCAGAATCAGCTGACGAACTTGTTGAAATCCTTCACTCTTACAAGATTGATGTGAAATCTGATACTGAACGCTCTATTACAATGGAGACTGATAGTAAAGCTGACACTACCGTCAAACTTAGGCCATATGTGAAGACGCATGAAGGAGAAAAGAAGAGTTTCTTTGATAAGATACGCAGCATCCTTAAGCGATAATAATTATGCTTTCAATCAAGGTTGACCTCACTGAGAACCGTACATTTTCAACCAACCATTCTGCACGTATTGTGGAAATTGATAGGGATATTATGCGTGAAGCCAAGTCAATCAGTGGAAATGATGCAACAACAAATGACTTGTATGATAAACTTGTGGCAAAGGAAGAAATGTTTGGCAGAACCAGGCATTATACGGAAAAGCTGAATGTTTTCAAAAAAGAAGAAGTGGCAATCGGCATTTGTGATGCTTGTAGACGAAAAAGACGGATACCTTGGAAATGCGATTGCTGTTACTACGAAAGTGACAATAAAGCCAGCAATTATAGCTTCCCTTGGAATGTATATAACCCAGAATTATCAATGGCAAGAAACAACCCCAATGAAATCTTTAATCTAAGATAACTTAAAAATGGAAAATTGGAATAATTTTGTTGACGAACTGAAAGAATACTTCAATTCACAAACCGAAGAGGAAAAAGAAAAGGAATGGCAGAGAATGTCGGAATGGAACAGAATAGGCCCATCCGTGGAAGAATGGTTGAAATCACCGAATCAGCTGAGAAATACTGAAGAAGTTAAATCACCGAATCGGTTAAGAAATACCGAGAAAGAGTGAAAGATAATAAGGCAAAGATTTGGAGGTTTGAGATATACTCTCTATCTTGCCTTATATTAATTGAATATAGAATATGATGACTGGTACAAAGATATAAATTATTAATAATATTAAAACCGACTCAATTTAAATGGGTCGGCTTTTTATTTAAAAATATTCTTGTGTACATCAACTATTTTTGGTATATTTGTAATATAAAATATAATATATGGATATAGAGAATTTCATGATTGGAGATTGGGTACGCCTGTATGACAGCCACGGCAAACTAATGGGAAATGAGAAGTTGACAAAAACATTATTCTTAAATGCACTTAATTCAAGTTTTACAATCAGACTTGAACCAATTAGATTGACAGAGGAATTGCTTATGCTTAATGGTTGGAAAAAGGATGGGCCGTATCTAAATTATAAAATTGACGAGTTCTCAACATTGACATATTATTTCTATGAGCATCGTTTGTCATGCACTTGGAAAGGCCCTGATGAGTGGGAAAACAATGCAATAGTAGCAGACAAAACTCTGATAATCCGAGGACTGAAATATGTGCATGAACTGCAACAGGCATTACGACTGCATGGTTTAAATAAAATTGCTGATAATTTCAATATTGATAATGAACATGTATAATATATATCTTAAAATAGTTGATATAAGAGATAGAAATTTCAATAAGAATGGATATAATATCAAATCATTCATCGCACAAATAATATTGAATATATGGTCCAAATATTGGGTATTGAAGGGTAGATTAAAATCAGATAAGACTGTAGGTGAAAACGGTTAAACCAATATAGAAAATGGAAATTAAATTTCATGAATTAGATAGACTATATCAATAATCTGCTTTTTTTATATTAATTGAATATTGAAGGAGAAACATAATAATGAATTTAGCTCTTTTAGACAATACAATTGACAAAGCTTCTTCTCGTCAATTCAGAGAAGAATTTGATAAAATGAGTGATGACCAAAAATTTGCATATTATCAAATGGGAATCGTTAATTCGGTAACGTTGGACATTCTGGTTGACCATATTATGTGAAATGATTTCATTTGGGGAGACATTGGCAATTTCTGGAACCTTAATAGAAGCATGCTGGAGAGAGTACAATATAGATACCCAAATGTCAATAAACCAAATATAATACAAAGGATATACAATGCCTTAAAAAAGAATTCAGCAAGACTGATAAGGATTTTTAAATTAAAACAAAATAAATAAAAGAAATGGCATATTGCAAAATTAAAGACATAAAACGCAGTTATAATGCGAAGAATAGATATTTAAGCCTATCAAGAATCAAGATTAATGGAAAGCAAAAACTTAAAGATTGTTCTTATTTAGAAGAAGTGGAATTTTCATTCCAAGCATGCAATAAGGATGGCATCGTTGAGTTATGCGATTTGAATGAAATGGCTGTAGTCACACTTATAGTGGAAACTGGTTCTAGTTCATTCCCTGATGTAGCAAACGCATTGAAATCAGAGTTAATGTCAAACTTTGATAATATATTGAATATTGATATTCTTATACAAGCTTTCAAATATAGGAACTATTATTCTAATAAATAAAATCATGAATATAGAATTTAAAAATATAAGGCAACAACTTGACGAACTGTTCAATTTGAACGAAGACCAATATAGAATTAGCATCATCAATGATAAGAATGATAATTGGACAGGACAATGGATACTGACAAAGAACATTGCAAAGGATGATGTTTCTTATATCCCACAAATGGTGGAAGGAACATTGTCAAATTCACTGAAAGAACTTGTTGAAAATATCAATAAGGAATTAGACAGCATTAAAGATATTGAAGATATCAAGTATTTTAAAAGTGATGCCAAAGACGAAACACTGAAGGACATCATTGATTCCTCTGAATATCTCAAAGAGCATAGCCCAAATTCTATCGCTGCTTATATAAGGAAAGAATATGCCATCAATTGCAATACAATGATTTCGTATGGTATAAACGAAAACGAAACATATACCACTGCAGTGAAAATATTCCAAGAACTACACCCAGAAGTACCATTGATTGATGTATAATATAAGACAATTAAATAAAAATGGAAAAGAAGGAAATTGAAGTGAATGAGGCACAAGTAGAGAATGTACTATATAAAACTTTTAAGGACAGTAGTGCTGATGAAACGTTCCTTAAGAAACTAATCAGAAATACTGACGATTATATCGTTTCAAGAATCGAACAAGAAAACGAACTCCCTAAAAAAAAATCTCCATTGATTGTAACTATGTAGACCATTCTGATGTGCATATTGAACTATCTTATAACGAATTCTCAGCAACAAGTTTCTATATTGGTAATGTAGGTATGGATTTTGACGCAGCATTTGAAAGTGCAATAAAATACATTGAGGAACACTACACAATAGATAATTATACAGAACTGGTACAACTCAAAGGAAAATATAGACTCCAGGGACAATGTGACGAACTGCTGGAACAACTCGAAGAAACATTCAATACACTTGATGCACTCTGCGCTGATATCAATTCAAACGGATGGTCAAAACACTGGTCACTATAAAATACAATTCAAAATAAACGGATGAACCAATATATAATGAGTCATCCGTTTTTTTCTTTTTGTCATATCAATGAATAAAGAATGGCATTTATAATATAAACCATATTTATCTATAAACCTAATATTATATGAAGAAAATCCAGTTGACGGAAGGAGAATTCCATGCCTTGATAGAAAACACAGTCAAACAGGCTTTATCGGAAATTGATTGGAAAACATATGCAAATGCATCAGATAAAACACGTTCAGAAATGAACAGAAGAACAAGAGAGTTCGGAGAAGCAGCACGTGAGGCATTTGACAGAGATTATGGTTATTCTGATAACAATGACGGAACGGATATAGCAATGGCTGGCAATTATTATTATAAACCACATGTAGCAGCATTCAAGCCGAATAAGGACAAAACGCTTGACTCCTATAAAGAAGGAGATGAAGGAACAATTGAAGATTTCTTGAATGACCGACAAAAACCAGAAAATGCAAAAAAAGCATATTATGCGGCAAAAGCAGAAATGCAAAAATTCAAGGACGGAAAGTATAAATACAAAAAAGGAAAAGGATATATGCATAATATAATCAAAGAAACCATTATCAACTATTTGAATGAAACAAAACTCCCTCAATATGAACAACCAGTATTCTTGGACTGCACATCAAAAAATGATGCAGATATGGCAGTCGAATTAGCATACAGCCCCTTACAATCATCACTCTTCTATGTTGGAGAATGCGGAGGATATGGATATAAAGCATTGGAAAAAGTAATCGAATACATGGAAGAAAACAATATAATTGACAGCTATGAGGCAGATGAAGAACTGGTGAAAGAATACCCGGATGATTTCATTGAAGTCAATGGACACTATTTCGATTCAAGCAGAATCGCAGCCTATAATCTGAAATAACAATAATAAAACATAAACAAAAAAGGAGGCAATGTTATCTGATATGATATCATGCCTCCTTTATCTTCTATATATGCATATAAAAACTTTATTTTATAAAATACATGATTGTACCATCATCAGTCTCCTGGTAAGGAACAAAACCATATGATTTGTATATTTCAACCAACTTGTTCTCAGGAAAACCATTGTCACTGCAAGCCCTTAATATAAACTGACTGTACTTTCCAGACAATAATTCCATACCAATGGACATAATCTTCCTGAACAAACCATTACCCTGATACTTCCTTGAAATAAATACGTCCTCAATGTTAACCATAGGACGAGAATGAGAAAACTTCCTTAATATGCCAGCATCAAACCCATCAACGGAATCATCATATTCAGAATATATGCCATCAACGCTTGAAATACTATAACATAACTCACCAACCTCCTCATCATTACCATTCAAGAATACAATGGCATCATCATAGACCTTATAATGCAAATCATCGGATGACACTGACTCATTCAATGATGGCAAACTTATATACCTGCCGTTGGCAGAATTAAAATCATTCATGTTGCCATAAACAAATACCTTGCCAGAAAAAGCCTTGCTGTTATTCAAAACATCCCTCAATGACAATAAGGAAGACTTGTCATTAACCAAAAAGTCAATCCTCCTGATGTAATGAGACGCATCAGATATTACAGGAACCTTTGACAATATACGCTCCTCATGCTGATTCTCCCAATTTGATGTGTACTGACCAAAATCATCATCCAAATCCCATTTCCTTGTATCATAAGAATCAATGTGAGGACTGTGCTGCACACAATCAGACTCACTCCTTACAACCAATAAAGGAGAATTCTCTATGGCAAATTCATCCAACTCAATACGACAAATACCCCTACCATACTTCATGTTGCCATACTGATAACAAGAAGAAAAGCCAACCCTACTGTCCCTGACCCTTGTGGCACACAACATGTAACGAGGAGGAACACAAACATTATCATCCTCATCATACCACTTGCCAGTCTCATCATCATATTCCTTGGAATCATCTTCAATTCCGTCATTCTGACTCAACCTGAACTCATTGCTGGAAATAATCGACAAACCATCACTGAAACCAGTGTAATGCCACATCCTAACAGCATGAGACTCACTGATGATACAATGCAATACATCATGAACACACTCCCTCACCAATTCACGCAATAAAATACCCATATATATAATCTAACCCACATAAACAATATATTAATATAAGGAAAACAAACAATGAATAAACATTATATACAATAAAAACACCATATAACGAATTCCGCTCATATTATTTACATATACAATAATGCCAATCACTGTCACCTACATATAACCAACAACTAATACATATATCAATATATTTCTTAATTCATACCATATATAAGAGGACAACATATATTCCATTCCTTCAAATACCATAATATAACTGATGTCAACATTAAATCCTTATCGCCAATACAATCCTGAACATATATACATATACCAATACAATACTATATCGTTTTAACAGCCAATAATACCTCATTATAATATATGGCCATACAAACACCAATCATATATTATTATATATAAATGACAATTGATTCTTAATCCATAAACAATTTCCATTGATATTATAACTTGGCCATATATAACATGCCAATATATAATATCAAAGCCATGCTTATTAATATTTCTACATATATAGAGGAAATAGAATTAATGAATTAATATAGAAATATATAAGATTATAAATAATATATATGGAAAATAAAATGGATTATTAATATAAAAATAGAATGAGGGAGAAAGGAAAAGAAGGTTGTGGAAAATAAATGAAGAAACAATTCAAAAATATATTGAAAATTAATCTTATTATTGGTAAAAAATACAATGAGGTAAGTGGTGGAATGAAAGGTTGAGAGGTTAAATAAAAAAGAATGGTATAGGTTAAGCAGAAAAATAAAATGGGGCGAATAGAAATGGAATTATGTAAAGTAAAAAATGGAACGGAATAGATAGGCTAAAATTTGAATTAGGTAAATGGAGAAAATGGAATAGATAAAAAAATAGAATAGGGTAAGGAGGAAAAAAGAAGGTGTTGGGAAGAAAAAGAACTATAGTAAGTAGTGAAAAAATAGGATGAGGTAAATAGTAAAAAATAGGATGATGGGAGAGGGAAAAAGAAGAGAAAAATTTGTGATTTCCCCTTAAATTACTTTTTAATTTTTATTCAATTTTCTTAAATATTTTTTTATTTTATTGATTATTTTTAATTATTGTTAATATTAGTATAAATTATCATAAATAATGTTAATTAATCCATGTTAAAATAAGATATATTATATTAAAAATGCTTAACGCAAAATATTTATAATATATCTTAATATAATTTAAAAATGGCAAAGAGACAGATTATTAGATTAACTGAATCTGATTTACATAATATGATTACGGAGTCAGTTAAGCAAGCTCTAAAGGAGATGGAAGGTTTCGATACTTATGTTGGTAACTATAGGGATTTAGGCACTGCCAGTGGTTTAAGGGATTTCTCTGATGTAGAAAGGATGTATGACCAGTTAGGTAGGTTTATTAACAGTGGTAAATCTTATTGGGATTTCCTTCATATGGAGAACTGGACTAATTTTGTAAATAGATTAAGACATATTCCAACTGATATGAAATTCCGTTCTGGTGATATTGAGGACCAAGAGTTATCTGCACATGTTGATGATTTTGTTAAGAAGGCTAATATGATTCCTTATCCAGATTTGGGTGTGTCATCTAATTCAAGTTTCGTTGATAAGGCACATGATGTCAAGAGAATATTAAACTATGCATATCAGCTATATGGTGATTTTATTGATTATCTACGTTCGACTCATGATGGTGGTGATATGAAACAGAAGGATATGGCGAATGACTGGGATAAGTTTGATAAAGTAAAAAACCAGAATGCTATGAAAAGAAAGTCAAGAGAAGAAGTAATGGATTTCATTCAAGCTAATGACCCATTCTCTCATAATAAGGGAAAAGCATTAAGGAGATATGATAATGCCATGAATAAAATAAATGGTATGGATTAATATTATTAATTGAAATAAAAAAAATAAGCTGACTCATTAATTTGGGCCAGCTTATTTATATTAGTGTGGTATATTTCTTTTTGATGCAATCTTTCTGTCGTATCTAAGGTTTTTGAATACGCTCTTTATATCATCAAGATATCCATTTGTCATTTCGATGAAATTGATATAATCCAATTGACTTAGTTTATATATTAGAATTGGGTTATGTATTACGCATATTAACTGTGTCATTTCCTTTTCATACGAAAGAACATTATATAGTTCCTCGATATTTGTTACATCCAGGTTTCTATCTGGTTCATCAATAAGGAATGTATATGCAAAATCTTCTTGTTTTATATTAATTGCATTTTTCTTATAGTATTCAATAAGACGGTTAAACCTTTCCTTCCAATAATCATTACATCTCTCTGCATGCTTTTTTATTTCAGCTATAGGGAATTGTATATTCTTATTTTTGAATGCAAGAGAGAACAAACTATATAGGTCAATTTTCATTCTTTCTCCTGTAGATGTATTCTTGCTTTGAAAATAATAGCCTATGTTTTCAAATGAATCCAACACATTATTATTTACTGTTTCCCCATTTGGCATATAGTTATATACCACTCCAGCATAATCACAAAGTATATTCATTCCATCCTTTAACTTATTGTCTTTATCAAACAATGAGTCAAGTTTTAATGCTTCCCCAAATGTATTGAAGTTTGGAAGTTTTGAATAAAGGTTATTATCACATAGCAAGTAATTTGCAATATTCTTCAACAGTGTTGTTTTCCCGCATCCATTCTTTCCAATTATAATGTTTATCCCATTTTTAAATTGGAATGTGGCTCCATTTGACAATGCTGCGATATTATTGGAATACGTCAATGGAAGGTTTGTATTATCTGTGATTTTTACTTCTGTAATCATATTATTATTATTTGTATTATTAATTCACTGCAAAGATATGACGACATATCCATATATACAAATTATTGATGTTAAATAAAGTTAATGTATGTCTATATATAAAATAAAAACCAGACCGTTATCACAACGCCCTGGTTCCACCTTTTCTCCATTTATAATAATCTAATTTGTTTGATATAATAATTAAATAGTTTTAATCATATAAACGCACAAGAAAAATGTTATGTGATTAAAACATCAAATAATTTAGATTATCATTGTCATCATCATAGTCTATATTTTGTTTTGAATTTATATTGTTTGTGCCATTGTCTTCAACATCTGATGTATATAATTCGCATGCTGGTTGATTTGGCTTAACCTCAGTGTATAGTGGTTCAATACAACAGTATGCCATTGTGTCTCCTTCGTCGATTATATAATAGCAACAATTCTTGCATATATTACCTTTTATCATTCTCATATCTCAATTTGTATAATATATAATTCATGAATATAAATATACAAGAGAAAAAGAAAAGCCAGATTAGTTCTATCACAGATAACATCTGGCTAAAAATATAATTTATGTGTAGAATAAGAGTCTAATTTTAAATACATTGCTGTGGAGCTTTCACCAATGATGGGCCGAACGGTACACTACTTCTCCTTATTAATGTCTTTACGTTTCTTGTTTCCATGTTGGTTTCTGACCAGCAATGTCAGTACTTAATTAAGTACCTAATTTACGCATAAATCATATGTTGTGCAGAAAAGCTTTTTTTAATCTTTGGAATATGGTTTGCTTGTTGACTTTCTTAATAGCCTCAACATACTTGACAACTCTTTCATATTCCCTTCCGCTTACTTCGCTATCCTTATAGGCTTTAGCGATTAGTTCCTTTCCAGTCCCATAGAAGCAACCTACACTCCACATATCATTGCTGCGTGTCCAAGTGAAGCTTCTTCCTGATGACCACCAATTCTTGAATGTAATGTAATCAGAGCATGAGTTTATAACAGCATCACCAAATATAAATCCGTTGTTTATATGTAGTGCCTTGGATGTGTCAATAACTACTTCCCCACCTATCTTTGCTGTACCTTCTATATCACAGATTCCGCTAATAGTAGCATTTCCAGCAACTAATGCATTCCCATGTATATTTACCCATCTCCCAGAAATATAAGCATTACCAAAAACCTTAGCATTTCCAGAAACCAGTGCTTTATTGCGTATAGTAGCATTTCCACCAACAATTCCATTACCTCTGACGACAGCCCCTCCATAAACCTTTGCGTTGTTACAAACCCAACCATTACCTTCCAGGTTTTGATAGCCTTCAATAAAACCACCCAAATCACCTTTAATTGCAAAGCTAAAACTTTCTGTGCATATGATTTGGTGCAATACATGACCATCAACTGCAATGGTATTGTCTGTCAGCTCATAATGTCTTTTGATATTATCTTTCTCGTTCATCACTAAATATTATATACTTTAAATGTGATTGATTGTGCTTTCACAGAATTACGTAACCATATCCACTCCATAAGATTTTTGAATTAAGTGATATTCATTTCTTGTTATTGGTTTTATAACTTTAAGCAACTATTATTTGAGCGAATAATAGGAGTCGAACCTATCTCTGAGGCTTTGAAGCCCCTGTACTACCGCTATACTATATTCGCAGCAAGTGGCTTTTCATTGAAAGGTTTGTCTATAAACAAAAACCACTTGCTATGAGATTGTTTTAAAATTCTTGCTGTATTCCAGAAAATGCTTCCATCATGTATATATAAGCATTTATAAGTTTTATGCTACATCTTGAGCTTATTAATGTATTATGATGGCAATAACATTAATAACTGTACAGAGCTCTCACTGGGTGTCTAAAAACTCACAATCTCTTTTTTTTATATCTATAGAATAAAAGAAGTCTTACAAGAATAGGCCTATAGTTATTTATGTTAGGAATTGCGCACCTTCAATATGGACTCACAACGATACCTTGCCTGCTTACCGTATATGAAATTCTACTAAAATCTATGATTTAGGTATATTTCAGCC
>ENA-UEQL01001184-UEQL01001184.1-human-gut-metagenome-genome-assembly--contig:-NODE-1184-length-18457-cov-9.419042_pt1:0-12500 | contig 18457 bp, 13 predicted proteins | sample MGYA00242905_ERZ507926 | MGnify/ENA primary metagenome ERZ507926 (study PRJEB26167, sample SAMN06115531) | human gut metagenome | host: Homo sapiens | place: China:Henan | collected 2015-09-09...
GTAAAAACTGCCCCTTCCCCCACACCCCCAACCCCGAAAAAACTTTTATCAAGGTGTGGAGACTGGTCCCCGTCGTTGTCTGACGGGGACAGGGCATCCATTATGTGAAACGGCAAAAACAATGACAGGCCGCCTCGTCAGGGGCGGCCTGTCTGGTAAAGCGCGCTGGGGAAGGGGAGGGGGAACCCCTCGCCTCAAAACATCATCCTAATCATCCTCGCCATCATCGCGTGGGCGGAACAGGCGGCCGCGCTGGACGGCCTGTTTGCCGAATTTGTCCCGCAGGTTGTCCAGGGCGGCGTCCAGACGGCGGCGCCGGGCCTCCTGCTCGGGGTCGCGGCCCTGTACGCCGCGGAACACGCCGGGCAGCAGCTCCTGGGTGGGGGCGTTGCCGAAACCGGACACGCCCAGGCCGATGAGCCGCACCGACTGGGGCAGGGCTTCGGCTTCCAGCAGGGCGGTACCGGTCTCGTAGATGGTCTCGGTGCTGTCCGTGGCTTCGGGCAGGGTGCGGGATCGGGTGATCTGACGGAAATCCGCGAATTTGACCTTGAGGGTCACGGTACGGCCGCGCAGGCCGTGACGGCGCAGCGAGGCCCCCACGCGCTCGGCATGACCGAGGAGCATGGTCTTGAGGAATTCCCGGTCGCGGGTGTCGCGGGCAAAGGTGGTCTCGGCGCTCTCGCTCTTGGCCTCGTGTTCGGGCACCACCGGCCGGGGATCGATGCCCCGGGCCCGGGCGTGCAGCTCCCGTCCCCATTTGCCGAAACGCTGTTCCAGAAGCTCCGGGCCGTAGCGGCGCAGCTGCTCCACGCGGCGGATGCCCAGGGCCTCCAGCTCGGCCACCATGCGCCTGCCCACGCCGGGCAGACGGCGCACGTCCAGCCCGCCCAGGAAGCTGTCCACGTCGTCCGGGCGCAGGATGTAGATGCCGTCGGGCTTGTTGATGTCCGAACAGATCTTGGCCAGGAATTTGACCGGCGCCGCGCCCACGGAACAGGTCAGGCCGCCGGTGACCTCGCGCACCCGGGCCTTGATGGCCGGGATGAGCTGCTCCACCGGGCCGAACAGACGTTCCAGCCCGGTGGCGTCCAGATAGGCCTCGTCGATGCTGGCCGGTTCCACCAGCGGGGAAAAGTCCTGCAGGGCGGCCATGATGCGGCCGGATATCTCCACATAACGCCGGCGGTTGCCGCGCACGAAGATGGCCTGCGGACACAGCCGCCGGGCCGTGGTCATGGGCATGGCCGAATGCACGCCGAAGCGCCGCGCCTCATAGGACGCGGTGGAGACCACCCCGCGCGTCTCGCCGCCGATGATGACAGGCTTGCCGCGCCACTCCGGGTGATCCATCTGCTCCACGGAGGCAAAGAAGGCATCCATGTCCAGATGCAGGATGATGCGGGGAAAAGGATCGGACAAAGACCGCATGAGGCATCCTTTGCCGGGCCGCGGTCAAGACGGCCCGGCGTCGATCAGCTTTTTTGCGTCGAGGGGCTCTCGGCGAAGACTTCGCGTACACGTTCCAGTTCCGCTTCCAGGCCGGTACGCCCCACACCCAGATCATCCAGCAGGAAACGGGACATGCTCAGGGCCACCTCGCGTTCGCCGCTGAAGGCGCCCTCTACGCCCATGCTGCGCAGGCTGTCGGCCTCGCTGGCAAAGGGCGTGTTGACGAAGATGCGCAGATCCGGGTTGATGGCACGGGCGATGGGCACCACTTCCCTGGCCGGGATGGCCGGGGCCGAAAGCAGCAGGGCCTGCGCCTGTGCCAGACCGGCTTCGCGCAGCACTTCGGCCTGGGTGGCGTCGCCGTGGACGGCCGGACGCCCCAGCCCGCGCAGGCGACGGACCGTGTCGATATTGGCTTCCACCACCACCGGCAGCATGCCGTGCGCCCGGACGATACGGCACAGGCTGCGGCCCACGGGGCCAAAGCCCACGACCACCACACGCGGCAGCCCGTCGGCATCGGTCTGTCCGTGCTCCATACGGGGCAGACGGGCGCCCAGGCCCAGGCGTGCCAGCAGGCGGGCCAGGGCCCCCACGCGCCGGAAGAGCAGCGGATTGAGCGTGATGGAGAGCAGGGCCGCCGGGATGACGGCGTTGCTGATGCTGCTGTCGAACAGGCCGAAGCTGACCCCCATGGCTATGAGGATGAAGGTGAACTCGCCTATCTGCCCCAGCGAAAGGCCAACGGAAACGGCCAGACGCAGCGGCTTGCGGGCCGCGAGGCAGACCAGGAAGGCCAGCAGGGGCTTGAGCAGCACGATGACGCCCAGGGCCAGCAGGAAAAGGGGCCATTGTTCCAGCAGGGCGGCGGGGTCGAAGAGCATGCCCACGGATACGAAGAACAGCACCGCGAAAGCATCACGCAGGGGCAGGGCCTCGGCGGTGGCGCGGGCGCTGAAATCGGACTGGCCCACCACCATGCCCGCCAGGAAGGCCCCGAAGGCCATGGAAGCGTCGAAGAACAGGGCCGACCCCACGGCGATGCCCAATGCCAGTACGATGACCGCCAGCGTGAACAGGTCGCGGGTGCCCGTACGCGCCACATAGCCCAGCAGGGCGGGGATCAGGCGCTGCCCGGCCACGAGGGTGAAGACCGTGAGCGCGCCCAGCTTGAGCAGGGTCTTGCCCAGTATCCACCAGATATTGCCTTCTCCGGCGCCCAGGACAACGGGCAGGAGCACCAGCAGCAGGATGGTGAACAGATCCTCCACCACCAGCCAGCCCAGGGCCACATGGCCGGTAGGGGTATGCAGCACATGGTTGTCGGCCAGGACGCGGGTGAGCACCACCGTGCTGGCCACGGAGACCGACATGCCGAAGACCGCGCCCGCCCAGAGGGAAAAGCCCCAGAACTGGAGCAGGAACATGCAGGACAGTGTCGTGAGCGTGATCTGCACTGCGGCCCCGCCCAGAGCGATGCCGCGTACGGCCAGCAGGTCCTTGAGATGGAAATGCAGGCCCACGCCGAACATGAGCAGGATGATGCCGATCTCGGCCAGTTGCGAGGCCAGCCCCGCATCGGCCACGAATCCCGGCGAATGCGGCCCCACCAGGATGCCCGCCAGCAGGTAGCCTACCAGGGGCGACAAACGGAGCTTCTGGGTCACGAAGCCCAGGACGAGGGCTGCCCCCAGACCTCCGGTGAGGGTCAGGATCAGGGAAATGTCGTGCGGCATGCTCATGGGCGTGCATCCTCCGCGCCGGGGAGCCACCGGGCCCAGAGCGTGCGCTGCCGGGGGCCGTCGCCTTCGCACAGATAGATGGACTGCCAGCGGCCCAGCTGCAGCTGGCCGTCCTCCACGATGAGCATCAGGCTGGGGCCGTGCAGGGTGGTCTTGATGTGGGCGTCGCTGTTGCCTTCGGCATGGTCGAAATCAGCGTCCTGCGGCACCATGGCGCTGAAAAAGCGCACCATGTCGCGGCGGACGTCGGGGTCCGCCCCTTCGTTGATGGTCAGGCCGCAGGTGGTGTGCGGCGAGAAAAGCAGCAGGGCACCGTTGCGGCGGCCCTGCTGGCGGCCGCGGGCCACCAGTTCCCGGACCTGGGCGGTGATGTCGCGCATTTCGCAGCGGCTGCGCGTGGCCACGGACAATGTCTCCATGATGGCTCCTTGTTTTTCCTGTTGGATGGGCTTAGGGTCGGGACGCATTCCCCGCCTGCCGCACGGCACGTTCCGGTGCGTCGCGGGCGGCGTGTCCTTGGAGCCTGTCCCGCTGGGGCAGGGGCCGCACTTTGGCGGCCATCCCGGCATTTTTTACCCGAACACTCCCATGCAAATCAATGATCCCGAACGTACCCGGCAGGCTGCGCCCGAGCTGCGTCTGGATGCTCCCGGAGCCGACGACTTCACGGAACATCCCCTGAGCATGAACGGCGAGGCCCCGGCCGGCAAAAGCGTCCGCAACGGCAAGGGCGCCCCGGCGGCTCCTTCCTTCTCCTGCTCCACGTCCTGCCCGCTTTCGCATGTGCCGCAAAAGGCCTGGCTGCACCTTTTCCGGGTGCCTTTCCGCAAACGTCATCCCGTGATCTTCTGGGGCCTGCTGATCCTGCTGCTGGGCGGCATCGCGGCCTTCATGGTCTCCCAGGCCACCGGTCTGGGCAGCGAGCGCATCGCCCTGGTGCGCGTGACCGGCCCCATCATGGACATCGACGCCCAGCTGCGCTGGATCGACAAACTGGGCCGCATGCCCGGCGTCAAGGGCGTGCTGGTGCGCGTGGATTCCCCCGGCGGCGGTGCCGCCGCCTCGCAGGAACTGTATGAGGCCCTGGCCCGTCTGGGCAAGGACAAGCCCATCGCCGTCAGCATGGGCAGCACGGCAGCCTCCGGCGGCCTGATGGTCAGCATGGCGGGCAAGCGCGTCTTCGCCAATGCCTCCACCGTGACCGGCTCCATCGGCGTGCGCATGGACATCCCCCAGATCCGGGGTCTGCTGGACAAGCTGGGCCTTGGCCGCCAGACCCTGACCACCGCCCCCTACAAGGATGCCGGTTCCATGCTGGAACCGCTCACCGCGGAAGAAAAGGCCTATTTCCAGGGCGTGCTCAAGGACATGCACGAGCAGTTCGTGGACATCGTGGCCCAGGGCCGTCATATGGATCGCGCCCGCGCCGCGCGTCTGGCCACGGGCAAGATCTTCACCGGCCGCGAAGCCGTGGAGCTGGGCCTTGTGGACGAGCTGGGCGGCCAGCAGGCCGCGCACCGCTGGCTGGCCGATGTCTGCAAGGTGCCCGTGGACCAGCCCCTGCTGACGCCCCCCAGCGAAGACGAATGGTGGGAAAAGAGCCTCAAGACCTGGTTCGGCCTTGATGCCGATGCCCTGCTGGGGCGCGAGACTCCGGCCTTCCTGTACAGCTTTTAGGGACAGCAGAGCGGGACGCCATCACCCCCCAATGCTTGTCCTGCCAGCCCGATGAACACAAAAAGCCCTGCCTCCAACAGAGGCAGGGCTTTTTAGCATCCGTACCGGTCGGGTCTTCCTGATACCACAGGACGGCCCCTGCTTTTCCCATTTCCTAATAAAGCGCGCTGGGGAAGAGGAGGGGAGCTTGAGGGGAGGGGGAACCCCTCTCGCGCTAGCAGAGGGGTTCCCCCTCCCCTCAAAAAAACACCCCCTCACGGCTCCGGTCAGGGCCGGGCGAAGAGGGCCATATATTCCTGGTTGCCCTTGGGGCCCTTGATGGCGGCGGGCAGCACGCCCCGGCTCTCCAGGTGCAGGTTCTCGGTGCAGAAGCGGACGATCTTGTCCACGGCGCGCTGGCGGGCGGCCTCGTCGCGCACGACGCCCTTGACGGTCTCGCCGGGGCCCAGTTCGAACTGCGGCTTGATGAGCACGGCGGCCAGACCGCCGGGCTTGAGCCAGGTCATGCAGGGCGGCAGGATGAGCGTCAGGGAGATGAAGGACACGTCGGCCACCACCAGGTCCACGGGCTCGGGGATGAGCTCGGGCGCGGCGGCGCGCAGGTTGACGCCTTCCAGATTGATGACGCGCTCGTCGGCACGCAGCTTCTCGTGCAGCTGGTTTTTGCCCACGTCCACGGCGTAGACGCGCGTGGCGCCGTGCTGGAGCAGACAGTCCGTGAAACCGCCGGTGGAGGCACCGGCATCAAGACAGACCATACCGCTCACGTCGAGCTTGAAATTGTCCAGGATGGTCAGCAGCTTGTAGGCGCCGCGACTGACGAAGCGCTCCTGCCCCAGCAGCTCGAAGACCGTGCCTTCGGGATAGGGATGCCCGGGCTTGTCCACCTTTTGGGGCGGGGCGCCGGGGGGCAGTCCTTCGGAGGAGAGCGCCACCTTGCCGGCCATGATGAGACGGCGGGCCTGTTCACGGCTTTCGGCCAGGCCCTGCATGAAGACCAGTTGATCCGCGCGCTGGCGGGCGATTTTTGCACACATGGCCGCACTGTAGCCTGTCGGCCCGGCGCTGGCAACCGGCCCCGGGCGGAGGGGGCAGGCCGGGGCCCGCATACATGGGCGGGGCGTATCCGTTTTTCGGTGGAGATTACCGGCGTGGCCCCGTGTGACGGGATCGGCGGTGGAGGTCCCTGCCCCGTATCTTCGTCCGGATGGCCGGCCATCTTGCCCCGGATGCCCTCCCGGCTGTGCCTGCCGGGGCACGGCCTTTGCCTGCTGTCCGCTGTCCGCAGCAAACGTCCTTATCTTCGGGCCCCTGCCGTGACGGGCGGCCCGGCCTTGCCCGGAGCGGGAAAAAACTCCGGGAAAACGCCCTTCCGCCGGGGCAGGGGACTTGCCAAAGCTGCGTTTATGGGCTATTGATTTGGGCCCTGATGCGCAAAAGCCGCGCAGAAGACGACTATTGACGGCATATGCCGTTGCCATACGAGGTAAGGATCATGAAGAAAGATATCCATCCCAAGGTGTTCAACGCCACCATTACCTGCGCTTGCGGTAATCAGGAACAGGTGCTCTCCACGAAGGGCGAAGAAGTGCACGTCGAAGTGTGCTCCGCCTGCCATCCCTTCTTCACCGGCAAGCAGCGCTTCCTGGATACGGCCGGCCGTATCGACCGCTTCCGCAAGAAGTACGCCAAATTTGAAAAGAAGTAGGCGCTGCCGCGCAAGCGGTGTGCTGCCCCGCGTCTGCTGGACGCGAACGTTATCCCACCTCTGGCGGAGGCGTTGGAATCTTTGGTTTCACGCTCCCGCCGGAGGCTTGGCGTTTTTTTGAGGGAGTCTATGCGCCTGTCCCGTCTTGTTTCCCTGATGCTGACGGCCGGCTGCCCCACCGTGGGCGGGCAGGCCGTTCTGGAAGGCGTCATGATGCGCAATGGTGACGCCTACGCGCTGGCCCTGCGCCGTCCCGACGGCGAGATCGTGGCCCGGCGCATGCCCTGGTTCTCGCTGACACGGCATCCCTGGCTGAAAAAGCCTTTCGTGCGCGGCTTTCCCGTGCTCATCGAGACCCTGGTCAACGGCATCAAGGCGCTCAACCGTTCCGCGGAACATCAGGCCGAAGGCACCGAGGAAGAGCTCAAGGGCTGGCATCTGGTGCTGACCCTGCTGCTTTCCCTGGCCATGGCCGTGGGCCTGTTCGTGGTCGTGCCGCACCTGCTGTCGCTGCTCATGCAGTGGCTGGAGCTGGGCGGCGGGGTGGAAGGGCTCACCTTCCATCTGTGGGACGGCCTGTTCAAGTGCCTGATCTTCATGGGCTATATCTGGGCCATCTCCTTCGTGCCCGATATCCGGCGCGTGTTCCAGTACCATGGCGCGGAGCACAAGGTCATCCATGCCTTCGAAGCCGGGGGCGACGTGGACGCCGCCACGGCGGCCCGCATGAGCCGCCTGCATCCCCGCTGCGGCACCACGTTCCTGCTGTTCGTCATCAGCATCTCCATCATCCTGCATGCGGTGCTGGTGCCCCTGCTGCTGTTCATCTACTGCCCGGAAGGGGCGGTGGCCAAGCAGGCATTGACCATCGTGTTCAAACTGCTGCTCATGGTGCCCATCAGCGCGCTGGCCTATGAGCTTATCCGTTACGCTGCCCGCATGCCCGACGGCTTCATGGCCACGCTGCTGCGGGCCCCCGGCCTGACCCTGCAACGCATGACCACGGCCGAGCCCGACGAGCGCCAGCTCGACGTGGCGGTGGTGGCCCTGCGCGAAGCCCTGGGCGCCCAGGCGGGCGACAATATCATCACGGCTCCCTACCGGCGCGACGCCTAGTCGCCCCGGCGGGGCCATACATTTTCTGGAGTTCGCATGTTTGCCAAGCTGGAAGGTCTTGAAAAAAAGTATATGGAGCTTGAACAGGCGCTTGCCCAGCCTGACGTCTACAACGACCAGGATCAGTACCGCAAGCTGACCAAGGCGCATGCGGACCTGCGCGACGTGGTGGAGCTGTTCCGCCGTCATCGCAGCCTCACGCAGGAACTGGAAGAGAACAAGCAGCTCCTGCACGACAGCGATCCGGACATCAAGGCCATGGCGCAGGAAGAGATCGCCGCCGCCGAAGCCGAGCTGCCCGAGCTGGAGCACAAGATCAAGGTGCTGCTGCTGCCCAAGGACCCGCTGGACGAAAAGAACACCATCCTTGAAATCCGCGCCGGTACCGGCGGTGAAGAAGCGGCCCTGTTCGCCGCCGACCTTTTCCGCATGTACACCCGCTATGCCGAGATCAAGGGCTGGAAGGTGGAGATCATGAGCGAATCCCCTTCCGACAGCGGCGGCTACAAGGAAATCATCTGCCTCATCTCCGGTGACCGCGTGTACAGCCACCTCAAGTTCGAGGCCGGTACCCACCGCGTGCAGCGCGTGCCCGCCACCGAGACCCAGGGCCGCATCCATACTTCCGCCGCCACCGTGGCCGTGATGCCCGAAGCCGAGGAAGTGGACGTGGAGATCCGCCCCGAAGACCTGCGCATCGACATCTACCGCGCCTCCGGTGCCGGCGGCCAGCACGTCAACAAGACCGAGTCCGCCGTGCGCATCACCCACATCCCCACCGGTACCGTGGTGACCTGCCAGGACGAACGTTCGCAGCACAAGAACAAGGCCCGCGCCATGAAGGTGCTGGCCTCCCGTATCCTGGCCGCCGAGCGCGAGCGCCAGAACAACGAGCTTTCCGCCGACCGCAAGGCCCAGGTGGGCTCCGGTGACCGCTCCGAGCGCATCCGCACCTACAACTTCCCCCAGGGCCGCTGCACCGACCACCGCATCAACCTGACCCTGTATTCTCTGGACCGCATCATGGAAGGCGAAGTCGAGCCCCTGTTCGAGGCTCTGGCCACCGCCGCCCAGACCGAGGCCCTCAAGGCCGAGGCCGAAGCCTAGTCCCGCAGACGATTTTCCGAAAAGAGAGGACGGCCTGCCGGAGGTGTTCCGGCGGGCCGTCCTTTTTCGCGCGCTGCCCGGCGCACCGGGATGTCCAGGAGGCTGTGCAGGGCGCTCCGGTCTGGTGCAAAAGGATGCTGCATCGCAGCCAGGCTGCAGGGCCTTCCTGAACAGGGGGCCCTCCCCGCGCTCCAGCCGGCCCCACAAATCGCTTGACCTTTGGCCCGCAACAGGCTATTGCCTGCCGCCATATGCCTGCGCTTTTGACTTCATGCCGCAGGCTTGCTATCATTATTTTTTGCGTATGACCGAACAGACTTCCACCGCCGCACGCAAACCGGCGCCGCTGCCCCAGCTGGACGGCGTCCTGGTGCTCAACAAGCCTTCCGGCCCCACGTCGGCCCGCTGCCTCTCGGCGCTCAAGCGCTTGGGCCAGCGCAAGATCGGCCACGCGGGAACCCTGGACCCCATGGCTTCCGGCGTGCTGCTGGTGCTGCTGGGACAGGGCACCAAGATCGCCTCGCACCTTCTGGCCGACGGCGGCAAGGTCTACAGCGGCCAGTTGCGCCTGGGCCTCACCACCGATACCTGGGACATCCAGGGCGAGGTGCTGACGGAATCCCCGTGGCAGCAGGTGACCGAAGCCGATGTGCGCGCCGAGGTGGCCCACTGGCTGACCCTGCACGAGCAGGAAGTGCCCGCCTATTCCGCGGCCAAGCACGAGGGCCAGTCCCTCTACAAGCTGGCGCGCAAGGGCAAGGAAGTGCCCAAGAAGGTCAAAAGCATGGAAATTTCGCAAGCGGACGTGCTCGAGGTCGAGCTGCCGTTTGTACGCTTTCGGGTCGCATGCAGTTCCGGCACCTATATACGCTCCCTGGCCCACAGCTTGGGGATGCGACTGGGATGCGGAGCCGTGCTCACGGAACTGACCCGGGAGTACAGTCACCCCTTCGGTCTCGAAGTGGCCTGCGGACTGGACGAACTGTCGGCCGATCCGGGCCTGCTGGTGAAGCACCTGCGCCCCCTTGCCGAGGCGCTGCCCCACTGGCCGGTGCTGGAGCTGGACGAAGCCGCCGAGGCCCGCATCCGTAACGGCATGGCCATCCCCTGCCGCGACGATGTGGGCGACAAGGCGCTTTTGCAGCGTCAGGGCATGCCCCTGGCTCTGGCCCGCCGTTCCGAAACGCCCCAGGGTCCCTGCTGGACCGTGCTGAGGGGCCTCTGGAATTAACTTACATCCGTAAAGGAGAACTGCTGTGGCTATGGACGCTGAACAGAAGAAAGTGGTTATCGACGCTCACGCCAAACACGAAGGCGACACCGGCTCCCCGGAAGTGCAGGTGGCCCTGCTGACCGCCCGCATCGAAGGCCTGACCGGTCACTTCAAGGTGCACAAGAAGGACTTCCACTCCCGCACCGGTCTGCTGAAGCTGGTTGGCCAGCGCCGCAAGCTGCTGAACTACCTGAAGAAGAAGGACATTCAGCGTTACCGTGCGCTGATCGCCAAGCTCGGCCTGCGCAAGTAATTACGATGGTTTGAGAGGGGGGGCCAAGCCCCCCCTTTTTGCAATCTCGCCTCACGACAACATTTAGCAGGAAGGGGGGTCCGGGAAGACCGGGCAGCACCCGTGGCCCAGGGCCGCACAGCGGGGCGCTGTTGCCCGCTTTTGCCGGAATCCCCTTCATACGAGGTCCACATGAACCAGGATATCTTCAATCCTACCCGCGTCACGGCTACCGTGGGCGGCAAGGAAATCATTTTCGAGACCGGCCGTCTGGCCAACCAGGCCCACGGCGCCGTCTGGGTGCAGTGCGGCGGCACGGTGGTGCTGGTGACCGTCTGCTCCCAGGCTCTGGAGTTCGACAAGGGCTTCTTCCCCCTCACCGTGGAATATTCCGAAAAGATGTACGCCGCCGGCCGTATCCCCGGCAGCTTCTTCCGCCGCGAGATCGGCCGTCCCTCCGAGCGTGAGACCCTGGTCTCCCGCCTCATCGACCGTCCCATCCGTCCCCTGTTCCCCAAGGGCCTGAACGAAGACGTGCAGGTGCTGGCCAGCGTCATCTCCGCCGACCAGGAGAACGAGTCCGACGTGCTGGCCCTGACCGGCGCTTCCGCCGCCGTCATGCTCTCGCCCCTGCCGTTCGAAGGCCCTGTGGCCGGTGGCCGCATCGGCCGCATCGACGGTCAGTTCGTGCTCAACCCCACCTTTGAAGAGCAGGAGCGCAGCGACCTGAACATCGTGTTCGCCGCTTCCCGCGATGCCCTGACCATGGTGGAAGGCGAAGCCACCTTCGTGCCCGAAGACGTCATCATCGACGCTCTGGAATGGGGCCGCAAGGAGATCCAGCCGCTCATCGACGCCCAGCTCAAGCTGCGCGAACTGGCCGGCAAGGAAAAGATGCCCTTCACCCTCCATCAGGACGATCCGGTGCTGGTGGCCCGCGTGCAGGAACTGGCCCGCGAGGCCGGCATCGAAGAAGCCCTGCGCGTGCCCGAAAAGCTGGCCCGCAAGGACGCCCGCAAGGCCGTCAAGGACAAGGTCATGGAAGCCCTGCTCAATGACCCCGCCTGGGCCGAGAGCGAAGCCCTGAAGGAAGTGGGCGAGATCATCGGCGACCTGGAAAAGAAGATCGTGCGTGCCCGCATCGTCAACGAAGGCGTGCGCATCGACGGCCGCGACACCAAGACCGTGCGCCCCATCCAGATCCAGACCAGCGTGCTGCCCCGCGCCCACGGCTCTGCCATCTTCCGCCGCGGTGAGACCAAGTCCCTGGTGGTGACCACCCTGGGCTCCTCCACCGATGAGCAGCGCATGGACAGCCTGAGCGGCGACGTGACCAAGCGCTTCATGCTGCATTACAACTTCCCGCCCTTCAGCGTGGGCGAAGTGAAGCCCGTGCGCGTCTCCCGTCGCGAGATCGGCCACGGCGCCCTGGCCGAGAAGTCCCTGCGTCCCGTCATGCCGGCCGACGCCGACTTCCCCTTCACCGTGCGCGTGGTCTCCGAGACCGTTGAGTCCAACGGCTCCTCTTCCATGGCTGCCGTGTGCGGCGGCTGCCTCTCCCTCATGGATGCCGGTATCCCCATCAGCGCCCCTGTGGCCGGTGTGGCCATGGGCCTGATCAAGGAAGGCGACAAGTTCATCGTGCTCACCGACATCCTGGGCGATGAAGACGCCCTGGGCGACATGGACTTCAAGATCGCCGGTACCGCCGAAGGCGTCACCGGCGTGCAGATGGACATCAAGATCACCGGCCTGACCACCGACATCATGCGCCAGGCCATGCAGCAGGCCCACGAAGGCCGCCTGCACATCCTGGCCGAGATGGCCAAGGCCCTGCCCGAGCCGCGCAAGGAACTGTCGCGCTACGCTCCCCAGCATGCCGAGATCTTCGTCAATCCTGACATCATCCGTCTGATCATCGGCCCCGGCGGCAAGAACATCAAGGCCATCACCACCGCCACCGGCGCCTCCGTGGACATCGAAGATTCCGGCCGCGTGTCCATCTTCGCTCCCACGGCCGACGCCCTGGAAAAGGCCCGCGAGATGGTCACCTACTATGACCAGCGTCCCGAACTGGGCAAGAACTACACCGCCAAGGTCAAGAAGATCATGGAGATCGGTGCCATCGTCGAAGTGCTGCCCAACGTGGAAGCCCTGGTGCATGTCTCCCAGCTGGACGTGAACCGCGTGGAA